>JAEEGI010006554.1_pt1 | contig 26255 bp, 23 predicted proteins | sample 8958751 | NCBI WGS metagenome assembly JAEEGI01 (sample SAMN16246545, study PRJNA631951) | gut metagenome | biome: gut microbiome; feature: rumen; material: KS-attached | host: Bos | place: Iran: Karaj | collected 2018-10 | reverse complement strand
CAACGGCACCCGCGTGCGCATCAACGGCGTATGCGCCGCCGGGTATGAGGTCAGCTACAATGGCCAGACAGGCTATATCCACGGTGATTTTGTCTCTCGCGACGGTCAGACAGCCGCGCAGCCCGTAACGGCGCAGACGGTTGCCGCCGCTCCGGAGACAGCCGTGGCCGTTGAGGTCGCCGCGCCCGCCCCCGCCGAGACCCCCGCCCCCGCCGCCACGCCCGAACCGACGGCCGCGCCTCCGAAAGCGCTCTCCGCTTCCGGACAGGCCGTGGTGGACACCGCCATGAAATATCAGGGCATACCTTACCGCTGGGCCGGTACCAGCCCCGAAAGCGGATTTGACTGCTCCGGCCTTGTCTACTACGTATATAAGCAGCACGGCGTCACTCTCAACCGCGTGGCTCAGTCGATGGCCTATAACGGGACTGAGGTGGATCTGAACAGCCTGCAGCCCGGCGATATCCTGCTGTTCGGCAGCTCTGTTTACAACATCTGGCACGCCGGCATCTACATCGGCAACGGGCAGTTCATTCACGCTCCGCACAGCGGCGCGGTGGTGAGCACCCAGTCTATCGCCGGCACCTACGGAATGCGGCTGGTCGCCGCGCGCCGGATCTTCTGATATAATAAAAAATGATAAACCCCCGATCCCGTCAGGAATCGGGGGTTTTGCTTATTCCTCTCGGACCGTCGGCTTTGCGGGCAGGGCGAACGATACGAAGCTTGCGACGACGAAAAAAAGGGACGCACCCGAAAGTGCGCCCCGGTCCGCAATGTCGTGGGGGGCCCAATTAGAACCTGCACGTCTCGGCAGGTGGGTCGCCGCCCTTACGCTTTCATGCTTCCAACGTCCGCCCCGGTGAGGCGGGAGGCCTGCAATACACGTCCGGAGCCAAGCATCCCTTTTATCTAATGTGGGTTTAAAAGGGCCCCGCAAAATGGAGGCCACGGGCACCGCAGAACCTTTACGTATCGTCTTCCTCCGCGTCCATGATCAGCTGATAAGCCTCATAAACGCGGTTGAGCTCGTCGTCGTCGTCAACGGAGTCGAAGAATTCTTCGCCGTTCTCTTCGCGGATACGAAGAAAGATCAGACCGTAATCCGGGTCGTTGACGTCCATGTTTTCGATATCCGCGGGAACGAAGACCGCGTAGGATTCCCCGTCGAGATCCATCACGTCCAGCATTTCCAGCTCAAACTCGTTGCCCTCTTCATCGGCGATGGTGATCAGGTCGCCGCCAAAGGAATCGCTCAACGGTCCCGCCTCCTTTAAGTCGTTGTTTTTCATGCACATTATACCATATACTGCAGGAAAATCAATAGCGGGCAAACGTTTCGGGGCCGTTGTGCGTCCTTATGTTATCCCCGGAAGGACCGGGAAAATAATGTCCCCGTCCGTATGGAATCGACAGGCAATTTGTGATATAATAATATTTCACAGTACCGGAATGAAAACGACCCCTTTGTGTGGAGGCTGCGATGAAAGACTCAACTCCGGACAAAAAAACACCGAAGCGCAGGCGTTCCCGACGTCGTGTCAGCAGCTGGACGACACGCCAGAAGCTGATGCGTGCCGCACGCGTGGGAGATACTGCCGTGACCACGGTAGGCGATGTGGTGCGCCTCGCGGTGAAGATCCTGATCTCTGTGCTCCTTGTGGCGCTGACATCCGGCCTTCTGTTCATGTGCATCTTCGCCTACTATGTCAAGAACAGCCTGACCACGGATCTGAACATTACCCTGTCCGATTACTCGCTGTCGCTCTCGAGCACGATCTGGGCCTATGACGACAACGGAAGCCCCGTAGAACTCGCCGTGCTGCGCACCGACGAGAACCGGACCTGGCTCAATTACGATGAGATCCCCGAATATTTCGAAAAAGCCGCCGTAGCCATCGAGGACAAGCGGTTTTACGAGCACAAGGGCGTGGACTGGTATCGCACCGCCGGCGCGTTCGTAAACATGTTCCTCGGCATGAAAAACGACTTCGGCGGTTCCACCATCACTCAGCAGCTTATCAAAAACATCACCACCGAGGATGACGTCACCGTACAGCGCAAGCTGGCTGAGATCTTCCGCGCGCTGGATCTGGAAAAGACCTATACCAAGGAAGAGATCATGGAGTGGTACCTCAACGTGGTCTACTTCGGCGAAGGCGCCTACGGTGTCGCCAAAGCGGCGGATACGTATTTTGACAAAAATCCGGAGGATCTCACCCTGGCCCAGTGCGCGAGCATTATCGGCATCACCAACAACCCGTCCCGCTACAGCCCCTTCGCCAGCGTGGAGAACAACTGCAAACGCACCAAGACGATCCTTTACGAAATGTATGATCAGGGATATATCTCCCGGGACGACTATGAAGAGGCCGTAGCCGAGGTAGACAACGGGGATCTTCATTTCATCCGGGGCGAGAACGAGATCTACCAGCAGGAGATCTACTCCTACTATGTGGAGACCGTGATACGGGACGTGCTGAAGGATCTGCAGGCGAGGCTGGGGCTGTCGGAGGACGCTGCCCGTCAGCTGCTCTATCACGGCGGCTACCAGATCTACGCCTGCATTGACCGGGACATGCAGGCCAAAGTGGACGCGATCTACACCGATCCGTCCAAGCTGCCGCAGCCATACCGCGCCAGCAGCCAGATGCTTCAGTCGGGATGTATGGTTCTCGACGCGTTTACCGGCGAGATCAAGGCGATCGCGGGCGGCGTGGGCGAGAAAAACCGGAATTTCGGATGGAACTACGCCACCGACGCGCACCGGCCCGCCGGTTCGTCCATAAAACCGCTTGCCTCTTACGGTCCGGCCATGGACCTGGGCCTGATCACCGAATCCACCCGGGTCAACGACAGCCCCTATATCACCCTGAAGGGGACGCGGTGGTATCCCCGCAACTACGGCGCGTATGATTACGACGGCATCATCACGATCTGGGACGCACTGGTCCGCTCCAAAAATACCGTAGCCGCCCAGATCATCGACAAGCTTACCCCCACCGTTTCCTTTGAGTATCTCACCGACCGCATGGGCTTCGATCTGGTGGAGGCTGACCGGGATTACGCGCCGCTGGCGCTGGGACAGTTCACCAACGGCGTTACGGTGCGGGAAATGGCCCAGGCCTATACGGTGTTCCCCAACGACGGCTGGATGAATTTTGCCCGGTCCTATTCTCTTGTCACCGACTCCTCCGGGCTGACGGTGCTGGACAATCCGGTCCGCTCCAATTACGTTTTCAACACGGACGCGGCGCGCTGCGTTACCGAAATGCTTGAGGCAGCCGCCTGGTACGGTACCGGATACGAGGCCTACCTCGGCTACGGAAAGATGCCGGTGGCGGGCAAGACCGGCACGACCTCCGACGACTGCGACCGCTGGTTCTGCGGCTTTTCCCCCTACTATGTCTGCGCTGTCTGGACCGGCTTTGACAACCCCGAACCCATGTACTACTCCGGGAACCCGGGCGCGAAAATCTGGCGGAGCGTCATGGAGTCGATCCATGAGGGCCTTCCCGTGGTTCAGTTCAGCGATCCGGCAAGCCGCGGCTACGATACGGGCATCTTCGGGAACCTGGAGGTCACTCCTTCGCCCACCGCGGTGCCGACGCCCACTCCGTCCCCCACGCCCGCTCCGACGCCCGAACCGACAGCCGAACCCGACGTTATCCCCGTTATGCCGGACGGACCCTCCGGCGCGGAGCCGGCTGATCCCGGGTTCTATGTGGAGATCCCCGTGGGATAAAGAAGGAACAGAGAAGTTAACACGACCGCGGTATCCTTACGTCGAACTGTTGATCCGCCGGGAAGGGCACCGCGGTTTTTGTTCTCTTTATTAAGCTGCGCGTTATCCAAAGCGGAACAGGGCGCCGTTTCAAAGAAACGGCGCCCTGTTGTTCTGTATCTTTTTCTTTGGGATCAGGAGAGCGCGGACAGATCGAACATATCCGCGAAGGCCTGCAGATCCTCCCGGGTCACCGGATCCGGCATGAACATGCTGTTGCCGGAGGTGCCGCCCAGAAGGTTGACCGCGACAAAGGAGCCGGGCAGATCCGCGAGCATTACGCAGCGATCCGGTCCCATGGAGAGCTGAACGTCCACGCCGGAGGCGGTGGTGTAGATCCATTCCTCATAGTCCCCGGCGCTGCCGATGTTCAGCGTGACCTCGGAGAAGCTGCCCTTGCGGTAGCGGCCGAACTGGTACTCGTAAAACCGGCCGGCTGTATTGGTCCCGTCGCCCTGGAAGGAACCGTCTTCGTAGATATAGCCGCTGATGGCCGTACAGTTCGAGATAAAAGGAGGGATACCGGCCAGAGAACACAGTTCGTTCTCCGAGTAAAAGTCCTGACGGAACGTGTGGAGCCGCAGGCCGTAGGAGGAGGCGATGCTCTCAAGCTCTTTGCCCATCTCGGGAGAATAGACCGAGTAGAGGGAATATGTCCCTTCGGAGAGGCTGCCGTCAGCGGCGGACCGGGATACGACATCGGCGGAAGTCAGGTACTCCATCCACCGGGCGTTGGCCTTGAACTCGGCGCTTTCCGGCACGCCCTGCAGGGCGATCACGTCGCCTGCGGCTTCGGGCGTGGCGTACGGATCGGACACCGTGATGCTCCTGAGCCCGAACAGGTCGGTGGCGAACGCGGTCCCGCCCAACACGACGATCGCCAGCGCCGCCGCGATCAATCCTCCCGGAAGGCGGAATCGCCGTATCTTCGGCTTTTCCTCCAGCGAGGCGAGCGTGGAAACGATCCTTGCCTCGAAGGAGGCGGGAACTTCCTCAAATACTTTGTCCCAGTGTTCCATTATACCGGCACCTCTTCCTCTTCTCCCAGTACGCTGCGGAGCTTGGCTCTTCCGGCAAACAGCCGGGACTTCACGGTACCCTCGGGTATGTGAAGGATCTCCGAGATCTCCCGTATGCTGAAGCCTTCGATATAAAACATGATAATGGGGATCCGATAGATCTCATCCATCTGCATGATGAGACTGCGAAGCTCGCGCCCCTCGGTATCCTCGGGCGCGACGCTCTCGGGCAATTCGTCCAGCACGATCACCTTTCCGCTGCGGCGGCAGATGTCGTAGCACTCATTGACCAGGATGCGCGTCACCCAGGAACGAAAAGCGGCTTCGTTTTTCAGCGAGTCACGCTTTTCCCATGCCTTGAGTATGGCCTCCTGCACGGCGTCCTCGCGGTCCGCCTCACTGCGCAGGATGCCGCAGGCGACATGGTAGAGCGTCTTCTTCATGTCCAGGATCTGGACGGTAAAATCGTCTTTTGTCATAAGCGTTCACTCACACGGGGGAGAAGACCCCCGGGGTCTTTCCCTTTTCCATAGATTAGGACGTCCCGGCGTTCCGCCCGGTTCGGTAGGCGGCAAAAGATTTTTATATTAATCCGCGGGAAACAGCGCCTCCCACGGTCTTACGGACCGGGCTCATCCATAAAGTAACACATTTTCGGACGTTTTCCAAAAAAAAGATTTCAAAACAGGGTTGACAGGGCTGTATTAATGTGCTATTGTTCTAATCACTTAATACAGCAAGACAAACGAGATCCGATACCTTGATTTCAGACACGTTTTCGAATCGAGATCAACTGAAGGGGTGATGACATGCAGTTTGAGATCCGGGATTCCCGTCCGATCTGGCAGCAGCTGGCTCAGCAGCTGCGCGAGCGTATCGTCAAGGGCGAGTATCCGCCCGGCTCCCATTTCCCCACGGTACGCGAACTGGCGGCGCAGGCGGGGGTGAACCCCAACACCATGCAGCGCGCCATGGGACAGCTGGAAGCGGACGGGCTGGTGATAACCAACCGCACGGCGGGACGCACCGTTACCGAGAGGGAAGACGTGCTCGCCGAGATGCGCAGGACGCTGGCGATCCAGCGGACGGAGGAATACCTGAAGGATTTGCAGGCTCTGGGCCTGGACCGCGCGGCGGCCCGGGAGCTGCTCGGAGCGAAAGGAGAGGAAAACCATGAGTGAACTTGTTACCTGCAGCGGCCTGACGCGCTGGTTCGGCCAGACCAAGGCGCTGGACAATGTGGATCTGACGCTCACATCGGGCAAAATCATCGGACTGCTTGGGCCCAACGGCTCGGGCAAGACCACGCTGATCAAGATCCTGAACGGACTGCTCCGGCCCACATCGGGCACGGCTCTTGTGGACGGGATGGAGCCCGGACCCGAGAGCAAGGCGATTATCAGCTATCTCCCCGACCGCGGATACTTTCCCGACTGGATGCGCGTGGGCGACATGATGGACCTGTTCGAGGATTTCTACGGGGATTTTGACCGGGCCAAGGCCGAGGACATGTGCCGCGCGCTGGGGCTGAAATCGGAGAGCAGCATCAAAACGCTTTCCAAGGGCACCCGTGAGAAAATGCAGCTGATGCTGGTGATGAGCCGCAAAGCAAAGCTTTACCTGCTCGATGAGCCCATCGCGGGCGTAGACCCGGCGGCCCGGGAATTCATCATGCAGACGATTCTCACCAACTATAACGAGGACGGCACGGTGCTGATCTCCACGCACCTGATCTCCGACATCGAGCAGGTGCTCGACGAGGCAGTGTTCCTGCAGCAGGGGAAGATCATCCTGCATGAGGCTGTGGACAGCATCCGCGAACGCACGGGCGAGAGCGTGGACGCGCTCTTCCGCGAGATGTTCCGCGCGCAGCTGTGAGAAGGAGGGAAAAACAATGCTCGGAAAACTGATCAAATATGATTTTCGTTCCTGCATCCGCCGGTTCGGCCCTCTGTGGCTGGGCATGGTCGCCCTGGCGGTGATCAACGGCTTTACCATCGGTCATGTGCTGGACAACGGGAGCATTACCGGATGGGCGCAGTTCGCGTTCGGAGTTATGCCTCTGATCCTGCTGATCGTTCTGTGGACGGCGGTGGCGATCATGTCTCTGGTGTTCGTGTGCGAACGGTTTTACAAGGGGCTCTTGGGCGACGAGGGGTATCTCTCCATGACGCTGCCGGTGACTACCGAGGAACACATAGCCGCCAAGGCCATCACCGCGTTCCTTCTGGAACTGATCACCGGGATCGCGGCCGTCGTGAGCGGCCTCCTGCTCATCGCCGTGTACAGGCCCGCGATCCTTGCGGAAACATTCCGCGCCCTGCCGAAAGTGTTCCGCTATATCGACGGCCATGTCGTGACGCTGCTGATCGAGTATCTTGTGTTCGTTCTTGTAGGGTCGGTGGGGCAGACGATGCACATCTATCTGGCTATCTGCCTGGGACATCTGGCAAAGAATCATCGGGTCGCCTGGTCTTTGGGGGCCTATGTGCTCATCAGCGTGGTGATCTCCAACATCCTGACTCTGTGCGCGCCGCTGCTTAACCGGATCCCGGAGGAGTGGTTCTTCACCATCGACGAATTCGGCACCCATATCACCGCATTCGCCCCGATCGCCTGGATGATCGCCGGAGCGATCCTTGTGGAAGCGATCGTCGCGGCCGCATTCTTCTTCGCGTCGAACTACATCCTCAAAAACAGGCTCAACCTCGAATGACAGACATCTGAAAAAGATCCGGGAGACGCGGCACAATCGGCCGCCGATTCTCCCGGATCTTTTTTGTCCCGGCAGCACCTTGCGATCCCGCCCGCAGGGAGTATAATCAAAGAAGAATCATACACAGGAGGCGGGAAAATGACGACGATCAGGGATAATTATCTTATGGCGGCGAAAGGCGGAAAACCGTACTGGGTACCGTCGTTTACCGACGACTGCAATATGTTCTTCCCCGACTACTGGTTTTGGGAAGATCCGGAAACGGGAACAGACTTTTTTAATATCAAGTGGACAGCCAACGACGCCGGCCGTATGCCGCTGGAGGGCTGGCATGCCATGGAGCATATCTCCCAATGGCGCGAAACGGTGAAATTCCCCGATCCGTCGAAGCTGGACTGGGAGGGAATGACGGCAAGAGCGAAGGCCATGGGATCGCCGGATAAGGTGAATGTGGGCATGCTCAATACGAGCGGCATATTCCTGATCCCGGTGAACATGCTCGGCTGGGTGGAGGCGCTGTGCGCGATCCACGAGGAGCCCGAGGAACTGGAGGCGTTTATCTGCGCCATCACCGATTTCCTGTGCGAGACGATGAAGTACATGGGAAAGTACTTTCACCCCGACATCGTCTGTACCGGAGACGATGTGGCCTCCGCCAACGGACCGTTCGTGTCGAAAGAGGTCTGGGATGGGATGTATCGCCCCTATTTCCGCCGAGTGTGCGACGCCATCCATTCCGAAGGGGCGCTGGCGGAATTCCACTGCTGCGGCAACTGCGGATGGCTTATTGAGGAGTTCCTGAATGCAGGCGCGGACATCTGCCAGCTTCCGGAACCCAATAAAAGCCTGTTGGAGGACAAGCGGCGGTTCGGCTCCCGGCTGGTGATCACCGGCGGATGGGACCGCCACGGCCCCGGCAGCATGCCCGACGCGCCCGAGGAGGTCGTGCGCCAAAGCGTTCGCGACGGCATCGACACCTGGGGCAGGGACGGCGCGCTGATTTTTTGGGACGGCGGGATCGTGGGCTCCGGAGAGGACGCAAACAACAAGCGCCGCTGGGTTGCCGACGAACTGCAAAAATACGGACACACTGTCTACGGATAAAATCCGGTGAAGATACGGGAAGTCCCCGAGCACTGCTCGGGGACTTTTCATGCCGTTTACTTTCTTTTCACCGGGATCCATATCGCGCTGTGGTAGTCGCTGTCGGTCATGTCTCCGTGACAGTCGTACCATTCCACCGTGGCCGGGCCGAAGAGTTCAAACTCCGGGTTTCCCGGCAGCCATTCCGTGAAGATCTTTGTGTTCAGTGTTTGAAGGGTCGCCGGGTTCGGTCCGAAGCAGTCGAACACGGCCCACTCGCAGTCGGGAAACTCATAGACGGCCATCCCCTCCGGGACTTCTCCGTCCATATACTTTCCGGCGATCATGTAGTGGAACTCGTTTCCGCCCATATCGTCGATGCAGATGCCGTATTCTCCGATCCGGTTGTCCGCTATGGCCTTTTCGCAGGCATCCGTCGGATCGTTCCCGGCATACTTGGCAAAGACCTCGTTCCAGTACTTCGGGATCTTACTGTAGGAGTCCTCCATGTCGAAGATCTTTTGGAAGCCGATGACCCTGAAGCCGAACATGTTCACGATTTTAAATTCCATCTGAACCCCTCCGTGCACAATGATATTGACGGACAGCGGGAGAAACGAGCGGATGGATCCCTGACGGGCCCGCACCTGGGTGGGCGTGGCGCCGTGAAACCGGGTGAACGCTTTCGTAAAGCTTTCCGGAGTCTCATAGCCGTATCGGAAAGCGATGTCAATCACCTTTTCATCGGACCGCGACAGATCCAGCGCGGCCAGATACAGCCTGCGGCTGCGTATATATTCCGTGATCCCGTACCCTGTAATGACGGAAAAGCCTCTCTGAAGGAAAAACGGGGACATATTCACCTGCGCCGCGACATCCTGCGCACTGATGTCATCGAGCAGGTGTTCTTCCATAAACTCCAGAGATCTGCGGATACACGTCAGCCATTCCATGCGCTCTCCTCCTTTCGTCCGGAACCATCATACACGTCCGAACAGAAAGAATCCTGTCTTTCCGTGTCCGGATATGTCCGGTGTCTGCCGTATGCGGCGTGAAAGAAGCTGCGGCACGGAGACGTCCGCGCCGCAGCCGGTCATATGAAGGGGATCCGTGTCCGCGATCACGCTGCGCCGGGAAGAGCGGACCGCAGATAAGAGCGATCGTACAAACCGCGGCAATTATCCCCGGAAACGCGCCAGAAAGTCCCGTGTCTCCTGCTTCTGCGGATCGCCGAAGATCTGCTCGGGGCTGCCCTGCTCGCAGATGACGCCGTCGTTCATGTATACGACGCGGCGGCTGACGTCCCGGGCAAAGGCCATCTCATGCGTGACCACCAGCATGGTCATGCCGCTTTTTGCCAGATCCCGCATGACGGAGAGCACCTCTCCCACCATCTCGGGGTCCAGCGCGGAGGTGGGCTCGTCAAACAGCAGCACCTCCGGATCCATGGCCATGGCCCGGGCAATGGCTACGCGCTGCTTCTGACCGCCGGAGATCTGACGCGGCCGGGCATTGACATAGGGGGACATGCCCACCCGCTCCAGATACTCCATGGCATGGGCGCGGGCCGTCTCGCGATCGCGTTTGAGGACCTTGACCTGACCGGAAATGCAGTTTTCCAGAACGGTCATGTTGTTGAAAAGATTGAACGACTGAAACACCATGCCCACGTGCGAGCGGTACGCGGCGCGGTTGAAGCCGCGGCGCAGAATATTTTCTCCATGATAGAGGATCTCGCCGGAAGTGGGTGTCTCCAGCAGATTGAGACAGCGCAGCAGAGTGGATTTGCCGGAGCCGGAAGCACCGATAACGCTGATCACGTCTCCCCGGTCCACGGTGAAATCTATGTCTCTGAGCACCTCGTGGGTGCCGAAGGTTTTGGACAGGTGATTTACCTGCAGAATGAGCTCGCTCATACGCCGCCTCCCTTCGTATCCGAGGACCCTCCGCGGCGCAGCTCGGTCACGCGGCCCTGCCGGAGGGCTTCCTCCTGTTCGACCTGGCGGCGCAGCTCTTCGCGCATCATGCTTTTTGCGGCTTCGGGGTTCCGTTCGTCAAAGGGTGTACGGCTGTCGGGATAGGTGTAGGTCCCGGCAGTCATGGTGAGGAGATCGGCCTGCACCAGCTCAAAGTCCGAGGAACCGTCCATTTTCCTCTCTATACGGCGCAGCAGGAACGAAGCCAGCAGCGTCATGGTAAGATAACCGACCATCTCCACCGTGGCGGAGGGGAAATAGAGATAGCTGGCTCCCACGCTGGCGCGGTGCGCGGAAAAGAATTCCGGAAAGCCGATGATGAACATCACCGAGGTGTCCTTGACGTTGATGATGAAGTTGTTGCCGATCTGCGGCATGATGTTGCGCAGAGCCTGAGGCAGGATCACGCCGGTCATGGTCTGGACATGGGTCATGCCGATCGCCATGGCGCCCTCCGTCTGTCCCGGATCCACGGAGATGATGCCGCCGCGCACGCTCTCAGCCATATAGGCCCCGGTGTTTATGGAGACCACCAGGATCGAGGCCAGCCATATGGACGTGAACCGGACCGCGTTGTCGGTGAAATAGGGGAGCCCGTAGTAAAGAAATACGGCCTGCAGCACCATGGGTGTGCCGCGGAACACCTCCACGTAGACGCGGATGATCACGCGGATGAGCCGCAGAACAAAGCGCTTGAGCGGGTGGTCGCTTTTTGTGTAGGGGATCGTGTTGAGCACGCCGCAGATAAAGCCGATCAGACACCCGATCAGGGTGCCGATAAGGGCCAGAAGCAGCGTGTTGCGCATACCGGTGATATACGCTCCGCCGTATCTTCCCCACAGCTTGGCGATATCCGCTCCGAGTTGAGTCAGTTTGTTCATGATCTCTCCGAAAACATTTCAAATCAGCGGGAGAAAAACCTCCCGCTGATTTGGAGTATGATAAAGAATATGTCCGGGGTGAGCCCGGAAAACGTATTTCCGGCTTATCCCTCGCTGATGGGCTGAATGGCGACGGCCTCGGCCATTCGGGCGTTGAAATCATCCGCGGTCATCGGAGCGAGAACGGCGTTGATGGCGTCAAGCAGATAGGTGTTGCCCTTGCGGACGGAAATGCCGATGTTCACGTTCTCGGCGCGCTCCTGCTCGTTGGCAAACTGAAAATCCCCTTCGGTTCCGGTGAAGTCCAGGATCACCATGTCGGGATACACGGCCACAGCGCCCTGGGCCGTGGGCATATCGGTGCAGACGAAATCAACGGTGTCGGTCTCCAGCGCCATGAGCATGGCGGGAGCCGTCTCGGTGGCGGTGCGGATGTCGGCGCCCTGGATCTGCGGCAGGCAGGTGTCGTACCAGATGGTGGCCAGCTGAGAGGTGCAGCTGCCGCCGGCCAGATCGGCGATGCCCTTGGCGGAGGCGAAGGGGCTGTTCGCCTTGGTCAGGCAGACGATGGAAGCGTACAGGTAGGGACCGGCAAAGTCCACCTGCTCGGCGCGCTCGGCCGTCATCGACTGGCCGGCGATGACGGCGTCATAGATGCCGGACTGGATACCGGGGATCAGGGAGTCCCAGTCGGCCTGGATGATTTCCAGCTCCCAGCCGTTGGCCTCGCAGATCGCCTTGGCGGTCATCACGTCGTAGCCGTTGGCGTAAAGGTTTTCGGTGTTGGAAATGGGGACCGCGCCGTTGGAGTCGTCGTTCTGGGTCCAGTTGTAGGGAGCGTAGGCGCATTCCATGGCGACGGTGAGGACGCCGTCCTCCACTCCGTTGACGGGCGTGTCCGTCGCGGTCTCGGCAGCGGAGGAGCCTCCGCAGGCGGTCAGGGACAGCGCCAGAAGCGCCGCCAGAACAAGAGCAGTGATCCTTCTCATGATGTTTCCTTCCTCGTCGTACTGTGACGTTCCGGCGCTTTTCTCCCGCCGGCGGAGAAATGAAAAAATGAACCGCTTTGCAGGCGGTTCATGAAAGATCCGTAAGCGGACGGGGTCCGTTTGGGTATCTGTCGATAGCGCTCCACAAAGTATTGTGACAGTCCGCCGGATATTCTCCGGACGGCCCAGGAACGAATGATAGGGCACTGTTCGTTCCTTCGGCGGCGATCCCTTTCCCGACCCGCGGCCTGCCCGGCCTTGCGGGAGAGTACTGATGAGCACCGCGCCTCTATCTAAGCGATTCAATTTTTATGCATAGTACCATCGGGACCACGCACTGTCAATAGTCCGCGGACATATTTGAGCACTGCGCCCTGTTTGCGAGGCGGAGGGACCGGTTCTTTGTGGATTTAGTCCATGAAAACCATGGTCCCGTCCCGCGCCCGCAGGTCGGCGGAGTATGCCGGTTTGTCAATATTTATACTTGCCGCCGCCGATGAATTCTCTCAGCAGAGAATCCTCGGCCAGAAGATCCGGGGAGATGTCCTCGAACTGCTCGAAGGCGGGCAGGATGGAGCGAAGCTCCTGATACCGCGGCGTGTCCTCGGGCATGCAGGAGAAAAGCTCCGTGGCGGTGTTGTTGAGCACGGGCACCTCATAGGCGAAGGAGGAGTCGAACTGCAGATCGGCTTTGTCCTTGAACGGGGAGATGTAGAGCTTCTCGCCCCGGCGCACGTTGGCCCAGTTTTTCAGCGTGGACTGGGCGTTGGTGCCGCGGAACAGATAGTCCCGCACGGTGCGGCGCATCAGGCGCATCCAGGTGCCCTTGAACATGATGCGGCCGCTGTCGTCGAGAATATTGCTGCGCGCGGAGATATAGAGCTTGAAGGCTTCGGGATGTACGGTGGTGATGGCGTCGTTGAGCGCGTGGATGCCCTCGAACACGACCACCTCGTCCTTCTTCAGGCGCAGGGTGCGGCCGTAGCGCATCTGCCGGGCCTGGTGGACGAAGTCGTATTTGGGCACGTAGATCCTCTCGCCCCGGGTGAGCTTCGTGAAATGCTCGTTGAGCAGGTCCATGTCCAGGCACAGCGGCGACTCCAGATCGTAGGCGCCCGAGGCGGTACGGGGCGTGGTTTCGGGGGACACGGTCTTGAAATAATCGTCCAGGGAGACGCTGTGGGTGCGGATGCCGCGGGACTCCAGGACCTCGCAGATCTTCATGGCGGTGGTCGTTTTGCCGCTGCCGGAAGGGCCGGACAGAAGCACGATGGGACTGTGCTCCAGATTCGCCTGGATCCGGTCGGCAGCCTTTTCCAGACGGTCGGCGTACACCGCGTCGCACTCGGCGATAAAGCCGGCGGCGTCCGTACGGCAGCGCTCGTTGATCTCGTTGAGGTTGTATGCCATGATCAAAACCCTTCTTTCTTGTCGAGTGTCCGGAAAAACTCGCAGATCCGCTCTTTTGAGGCGCAGGTGTCGTCCACCCGTTCCATGTACTCCTTCGGATACTTCGGAGCCATCAGACGCCGGACGATCCCTCCGGGAGCGACCAGCTTTGTGGAACCGCCCGCGCCCATGGCCAGAATCGGGCAGAGCTCTTCCATGATACAGATGTTGTACAGGTTTTCAAAACCCGGTTTGGTCCAGCCCACGTTCTCGAAGCTGCCGGACATGAATTTCTGACGGTACAGGTAGTATGGGCGGTATCCTCCGTCGGCCAGCCGAAACCGGGCGGTGTCCAGCATGGCGCCCACCGCGCCGCCGTCGGGCAGGGACGCCCCTTCCGTGAGGAATTTCGAACCCTTTTTCAGAGCGAGCGTATGCACGGTTATATTCTCGGGATCAAAGGCAAGGACCTTGTCGAGCGTACTCGCGAAGCCCTCCGGAGTGTCTCCGGGCAGGCCGGCGATCAGGTCCATGTTCAGCGCGAATCCGCCGACCTTTCGCACCGTCTCCACGGCCTCTGCCACCCGGGCTGCGGTGTGATGACGCCCGATGGCCTCGAGCACCGCGTCGGACATGGTCTGCGGATTGACGCTGACCCGGTCCACCCCATGGGAGAGAAGCGTGCGCATCTTCTCTTCCGTCACCGTGTCCGGACGCCCGGCCTCCACCGTGAACTCACGGCAGGCAGACAGGTCAAAGCCCGCCCGAAGCTTCCCGAGCAGCCGGTCCAGCTGCGGAGCCGAAAGTGTCGTGGGGGTTCCGCCGCCCATATACACAGAGATCACCCTGCGGCCTGTCTCCCGAACCGCCGCGGCCACGGCGTCTATCTCGCGCTCCAAAGCGGTAAGGTAGTCCGGGATGGTCTTAAGGATCTTCGGCGCGTCCACGCTTACAAAACTGCAGTAGGCGCAGCGCGTGGGACAGTAGGGGATGCCGATATACAGGCACACATCCTTTTCCGTAAGGGAAGCGCGCGCCGATATGGCCGCCTTTGCGGCACGCGCGCACAGCTCTGCCCGGTCGGGGTCTACGCCGTGCTCAGAGGTGAGTGCGCGCCGGGCCTCCGCAAAGCTCAGAGAGTCGCGCTCCATCAGATTCGTGAAGAATTTGGCCGGACGCACTCCCGTCAGACTGCCCCAGACAGGCTTGTCGTGCCCGAGTGCCAGAGCGGCGCGGTAAAAAGCCAGCTTTACGATCCGCTGCTCGAGACGGACCGCATCAACGGCCTTTTCCGCGCGGCCGAGCGCGAACCGGGCCTGCCCAACGGCGCTTTTCCCCTCGCGGCTCAGGCGGCAGACAGCCGAAGCGTATTTCCCGCCCCGCCGGAGCGAGATCTCCACGCGGTCCGCCCCGCCGGGCGCTTCCGGGTAGACCGGCCGCTCGTCGGGGTAAAGTGTGAGGAGCATCTGCTCCACGGCATATTTATGATCGCATCCCTTAAGAAAGATATCCATAGCCGAATTATACAGCATAGACCCGTCGAGGCGCAAGATACTTGCTTTATTTCCGGGCAGAGGGTACAATCCCTGTGGATCAAACCGGGGAGGAAATGTTATGGAACTGGAATTCTGCGCTCCGTGCCTGTTCGGGCTGGAAGGCCCCCTGGGCAACGAGCTGCGCCATATGGACATGATCACGGTCTCGCCCGAAAACGGACGGGTATATTTCACCGGCGGTGAAGACGCCATGGCCCGGGCCAACCTGCGGTCCCGCTTTGCCGAGCGGATCCTGCTGGTGATGGGCCGCTTCGACGCCCCGACCTTCGACGCACTTTTCGAGGGCGTGCGGGCTCTGCCCTGGGAGAACTATATCCCGAAGAACGGCGCTTTCCCCGTTACGGGGACATCGCTCGAGAGCGCGCTGCACTCCGTGCCCGACTGCCAGAGGATCGTAAAGAAGGCCCTGGCGGAGCGCCTGAAAACGGTGTACGGCGGAGACTGGCTGCCCGAAGACGGCGCGGAGTATCCCGTCCGATTCTTTATAATGAAGGACAGGGCCGTGCTGTATATCGATACCAGCGGCACCGCCCTGCACAAGAGGGGCTACCGGCCTGCCGGAGTGGCCGCGCCGCTGCGCGAGACTCTTGCCGCGGCCATCGTGGACATCGCCCGCTATCGGGGCCGGGGCGATTTCTGCGATCCGTTCTGCGGCAGCGGCACCATCGCCATCGAAGCGGCGCTCGCCGCTAAAAACCGCGCGCCGGGCATCGCGCGTACCTTTCTTGCCGAGAACTGGAGCCGGACCGACCGCGGGATCTGGAAGCGGGAGAGGGAGGCGGCCCGGGCACGGGAGTATAACGGGGAGTACCGTATTTTCGCCTCGGACATAGACCCCAAAGCCGTCGCCACGGCGCGCGCGAACGCCGCCAGGGCGGGCGTGGAGGATCTGATCGGCTTTTCCGTCGCCGACGCGAGGAACTTCAGCCGCGCCACGGACGACGGGACGCTGTGCACCAACCCGCCTTACGGTGAGCGGCTCATGGAAAAAGAGAGCGCCGGCGAGCTCTACCGGGCCTTCGGCAAAGCCCTGCGCGCGCAGCCCAACTGGAAGAGCTACATCATTTCTTCCCATGAGCAGTTTGAAAACTGCTTCGGCCGCCGCGCGGACAAAAGCCGCCGGCTGTACAACGGAATGATCCCCTGCCGGCTCTTCATGTATTATAAGTAATTTGTTAATATTTTATAAAAACGAGAAAAAACCCTTGCAATCATAGCAAGGCTGTGCTATGTTATAGCAAGGGTTAGCACTCAGGTGTTTTGAGTGCTAAATCAATGTAAAAAAAGAAAAATCAATATAGGAGGAATCGGAAGTATGAATCTGAAACCGTTAGCCGACCGCGTAGTGATCAAGCGCGTCGAAGCGGAAGAGAAGACCAAGAGCGGCATCATCCTGACCAGCGCGGCCCAGGAGAAGCCCGAAATTTATGAAGTCATCGTTGTCGGCCCCGGCGGAATGGTGGACGGCAAGGAAGTCAAAATGGAAGTCAAGGCCGGCGACAAGGTCATCGCGGGCAAGTACAGCGGCACCGAAGTCAAGCTCGACGGCGAAGAGTACACCATCGTCCGTCAGGCCGACATTCTGGCCGTTGTGGAATAATCGGGAGGAAGTAAATCATGGCTAAGAACCTTATTCATGGAGACGACGCCCGCAAGGCGCTTCAGGCCGGTGTGGACAAGCTGGCCAATACCGTTAAGATCACCCTGGGCCCCAAGGGCCGCAACGTGGTCCTGGACAAGAAATTCAGCCTGCCGCTGATCACCAACGACGGCGTGACCATCGCCAAGGAGATCGAGCTTCCCGACGCCGCTGAGAACGTCGGCGCCCAGCTGATCCGCGAGGTCGCTTCCAAGACCAACGACGTGGCCGGCGACGGCACCACCACCGCCACCCTGCTGGCTCAGACCATTATCAACGAGGGCCTGAAGAACCTGGCCGCCGGCGCCAATCCCATGGTGCTGCGCCGCGGTATCGCCAAGGCCGCCGAGGCTGCCGTTGCCGAGATCAAGACCTCGTCCCAGCCCGTGAACGGCTCCGACGACATCGCCCGTGTCGGCACCATTTCCTCCGGCGACGCCCAGATCGGCTCTCTGATCGCCGACGCCATGGAGAAGGTCGGCCGCGACGGCGTCATCACCGTCGAGGATTCCAAGACCGCTCAGACCTATTCCGAGATCGTGGAAGGCATGCAGTTCGACCGCGGCTATATCTCCCCCTACATGGTCACCGATACCGAGAAGATGGAAGCGGTCATCGACGACGCCTTCATCCTGATCACCGATAAGAAGATCTCCAACATTCAGGACATCCTGCCCATTCTGGAGCAGATCGTCAAGGCCGGCCGCAAGCTCGTGATCATCGCCGAGGACGTGGAGGGCGAGGCCCTTGCCACCATCATCCTCAACAAGCTGCGCGGCACCTTCACCTGCCTGTGCGTCAAGGCCCCCGCTTTCGGCGACCGCCGCAAGGAGACCCTGCAGGATATCGCTGCCCTGACCGGCGGCCAGGTCATCTCCACCGACCTCGGCATGGAGCTCAACCAGGCCACCATCGACATGCTGGGCCGTGCCCGCCAGGTCAAGTCCAACAAGGACAACACCATCATCGTCGACGGCGCCGGCACTCAGCAGGCGATCACCGACCGCGCCAACCAGATCAAGGCTCAGTACGAGATCACCACTTCCGAGTACGACCGCGAGAAGCTGATGGAGCGTCTGGCCCGCCTGAGCGGCGGCGTGGCCGTCATCAAGGTCGGCGCTGCCACCGAGTCCGAGATGAAGGAGAAGAAGCTGCGCGTCGAGGACGCCCTGAACGCCACCAAGGCGGCCGTTGAGGAAGGCATCGTCGCCGGCGGCGGCTCCGCTTACGTCCAGGCCGGCAAGGCTGCCGAGAAGGTCGTCGACGAACTCGAGGGCGACGAGCGCACCGGCGCTGCCATCGTGGCCAAGGCCCTGCAGGCTCCTCTGATGCAGATCGCGTTCAACGCCGGTCTCGAGGGTTCCGTGATCCTCGACCGCGTCCGCAGCTCCGATATCCCCGGCTATGGCTTCGACGCCGCCAAGGAAGAGTACTGCGACATGATCGCTGCCGGTATCGTGGACCCGACCAAGGTCTGCCGCAGCGCTCTTGAGAACGCCGCCAGCGTGGCCGCCACCGTGCTGACCACCGAGGCCATGGTAGTCGACATCCCCGAGCCTCCCGCTCCGGCCCCCGCTCAGGGCGGCGACATGGGCGGCATGTACTGATAACAGCCGATTCCGAACAGTTCCATAAAACCAAAGCGGCCGGTACGTTTGTACCGGCCGTTTTCCGCTTCTCAATGTAAAAAGCTCCCGGATCATGAGTTGCAATCGGGCGCCGGGCCTGTTATGATAGTTCATACTGCGTGTCCCGGTTTCGAACGACAAGAAAGAGGTAATCCGTCTTGAATAAAACGAGGATCATTACCGCCGCTGTGCTCTCACTCCTTCTGCTGGCCGGCTGCGGCTCCCGGGGAGATTCCGACCCTGAGCCGGCGGCGACCTACGCGCCTGCTCCGACCGCGACGCCCACGGCCACGCCCACGGTGACTCCGTCCGCGACTCCCGCAGTGCGTACCACTCCGACGCCCGCTCCGACTCATGCTCCGACTCTCGCGCCGACGCCTACGCCGACTCTTATACCCACTCTCGCGCCGACGGCCGTGCCCACCTTTACGCCGACTCCCGTGCCCGACCCGCCCTTTGTCACGAAGCACCCGGTATCCGTAACGGTGCAGGAGGGGGGCGCCTGCCAGTTTGAGGCGGGCTACGTCAACGCCATTTGGGCCGTGTGGCATTTTGTAAGTCCCGACGGCCAGACTGACATCACCTACGAGCAGATCGGCCAGCGCTTCCCCACCATGCAGGTGGCAAACGGCATGTACAGCACAATGCAGCTGAGCAACATCCCCATTGGGGCCAACGGCTGGAAGGTCTACTGCCGCTATACCAATAACGGAGGTTCCTCAGACACCCGCTCCGCCGTCCTCACGGTGACCGAGAGGGCCGCTCCCGCGGACTTCGGTCTGGCGGGCGACTACATGGACAGTGTCGGGCAGAGAGCCTCCATGCGGATCTCCGGAAGCGCGACCCTGTACAGCGTGACCATCCGCTGGGGCAGCAGCTATAATGAGACCACCGAATGGACCTTCAGCGGAAGCTTTGACAGCACGGGGGTGCTCCGCTATTACGACGGAGTTAAGTCAAATATCACTTACGACGCCTACGGCAATCCCGGCTCGGTGATCCAGTACACCGGCGGCACGGGCTCTCTTATTTACTTCCCTGCCACCGGAACGATCTCGTGGGAGGATAACCGCGAATCTGCCGGCGCGAGCTGCCGCTTTGTCCGCGGACCGGCTCCGACTGCCGTTCCCACCAACCCTCCCGCCGTCAACGAGTGGGTGGACACGACCGATCTGAACGCCGCCATCTATAACTGCGGCGTCGATTTCGGGCCGCCCGTCGCCCTTCCGGAAGGGTATTATCCGGAAACCTACAGCAGCCGGCCCGGCATCATAGAGGCCCGGTATTCCGACAGCGGCGGCAGCCGGGCGCTGGTGATCCGCAAGTCCGAAACCGTCAGCGGCGACGCGCTCAGCGGGGACTACAACGCTTATTCTCATTACTGGGATATCGTCCTCAAAGGAGTGACGGTTCACTGCAAAGGCGACGGCAATACCGCCAATGTCGCGCTCATCGACGCGGAGATCTCGCACTATTCCATTGTCTGCCACCCCGGGCAGGAGGGGAGAGGGCTTACCCCCGACGAGATCAACACCCTGGTCAACGGCATGCAGTGAGCCTCGGCCGGGCATTCCCGACAGAAAACCCATATTATAAAGGGAGCCGGTATATGCATACCGGCTCCCTTCCTCATGGATGCCCCGGAGAGCTTGTCTGCGGGCGCGGAAAAACGGATCCTTTTATTCTTCCATCTCGCGGCACTGTTCGAGCAGCGTGATGATCGGCAGATGCTGGGGGCAGGCTTCCTCGCATTGACCGCACTGCACGCAGTCGCTTGCCCGGCCCCGGCCCTGGGTGACGATGTCGTACTCACGGACCGTGCGGAAGTGAGGAGAGCCCTTGCGGCGATTGGCCACGGTAAAGATGTCCGGGATGGGGATCTGATTCGGACAGCCCTCGGTGCAGTAGCGGCAGCCCGTGCAGGGGATGGACTGATCGGCGTTGAGCGCCTCCTGCGCTTTGCGGATCGCCTCTTCCTCGGCTTCGTCCAGCGGACGGAAATCGCGCATGAAGCTCAGGTTGTCGCGCATCTGATCGAGAGAGCTCATGCCCGAGAGCACCACAAGGATGTTCTCCCGGCTCGCCACAAAGCGGATGGCCCATCCGGCGTAGGAGAGACCGCTGCCCGAGGCATCCAGCACCTCCTTCACAGTGGGGATGGGGTCGGCGAGAATGCCGCCCTTCACCGGCTCCATGACGGTTACAGGCTTTCCGTGGGCTTTGCAGATCTCCCAGTTGCGCCGCGACGCCACGCCGGGGTTTTCCCAGTCTGCGTAGTTTATCTGGAGCTGTACAAAATCCACGTCGGGGTGCTCGGTAAGAAGCTGCTCGAGCAGCTCGGGATCGGCGTGGAAGGAGAAGCCATAGTGCCTGACAAGCCCGCGGGCTTTCAGATCCTTTACATAGTCCCAGATGCCGTATTCTTCGTATTTTTTGTAGTTGTTGCGCTGCAGGGCGTGCAGAAGGTAGTAATCAAAGTACCCCGCGCCGGTGCGCTCGAGGCTGGTGGCGAACTGGGCTTTGGCGTCCGCCTCGTTTTTTGCCATGCCCGCATTCAGCTTGGTGGCGAGGGTGTAGCGGTCCCGGGGATACCGATCCACCAGCGCCTTGCGGATCGCGGCCTCCGAACCCCCGTTGTCGTAGACGTAGGCCGTGTCGAAATACGTGCCGCCCGCCTCCAGAAACAGATCGACCATCTCGCTCACCTGCGGAACGTCGATAGAGCCGTCGGCCAGCTTGGGCAGACGCATCAGCCCGAAGCCGAGCTTGAGTTTTGGATTGCTCATAGGGATCACATCCTTATATCTGTTTGTATGATCTCATTATACCATGCCGCGTGAGCTGTGTGCAACAGTACGAAACGGCCGCCCCGCGGGGCAGCCGTTCTGTACTGTATTGTCCGCTGAGCGGATCATAGACCTGCGGGAGCGGTATATCCTTTGCCGTCCTTGAAGCCGCGCTGAATGTCGGGGCCGTAGCCGTAGAAGGCGTCACCGTATTTGGAGGCCTCGTCCATCAAAATCATGTTTTTGCGCATGCTCTCGCCGTCGCCGGCCGAGCCGAGAAATCCTCCGCACCACATGAATCCGCCGCCCTTGGCGAGGGAGTCCATGGTGTCGCGCACGCTCTGACGGATCTCCTCCTCGGTCACGTCGGGCTCAAGCAGACGGTCTCTGCCGTCCCAGCCGCCGGCGATGACCATTTTGTTGCCGTATTTGGCCTTGATGGCTTTCAGGTCGTTGCTGGTCTGGGCGGGGTTCCACTGCACCACGCCGATGGACATCCAGTCCTCCACCAGATCCATGGCCTGGCCGCAGCAGTGCATCGTGATCGGCAGTCCGCGATCTCGGCCGAACTTGGCCTCACGGTCGTGCCAGGGAAGGATCAGCTCGCGGTATGCCTCCTCGGACATGAAGGGGGCTCTCCAGGTCGCCACGTCGTCGGCCAGACCGATGCAGTCGGGCTTGACGATGTCGATCATCTTTTCCAGCACGGTGGTGTACCAGTCGCACATATAGCTCAGCAGAGCTTTGACCTCCTCGGGCTCCTCGGCCATGGCGATCAGCGCGCCTTCAAAGCCCATCAGACCCACCAGATCCTGGAAATAGCCCGCGTGCATGTTGAACTCTATGCAGCTGTCTTCGCGGTTGAAGCCCGCGTTGAACAGGTTGTCCAGCCCCTCTTTGGCCTGTGCCTCAAAGTCGATCTCGCTCAGGTCTACGGCCTTAACCACGTCGCGCCACTGCGTGATATCCTCCAGCCGGAAGTTGCCCGGCTCGGGCAGCAGCCCGCCGGCTGTGGACGCGCTGCCGACATATTTTACGCCCCAGACGTCCTTGCCGTCGTTGGCGCCTCGGCGGTAGCTGTTGATGAACGGGGGCTGGAATATGGCGCTGGTGCACGGGCGCTTCGCGCCGGGCATGGGCCCGAAGGAGTAGCTGGGGACCCAGTAGGGACGTTCGCCGTGAAGACATCTCAGATAGTTTTCTTTTTCTGTTATTTTGATCGACATCGTGCTCCTCCTCATTGAGCGGCGCCGGCGCGGACCCTCCTCCGGTCCCGCCGCCGCAAACCGGTTTGTCATATCTTCCTCACTATCAAGTATACCTGTGAAAACGAAAGAATCATCGTTCACGGCGCATAAGAATCCGGAGCCACGGGGGAGTTTTTTTCATGCACACGCAAGTATGAGCCTCCCGGTGAAAAAAAGCTGTGCATCTCGGCCGCCTTGGTGTATAATCGTCCCAGACGTTTTCCGGGAAGGAGGATTTGAGGGAAGCGCCGGCGCCGGGCCCCGAAGAGGGTGACGAGGGCAGCGGTCATCGAAAGATTCGGCGGATGCCGCTGCGGTCCGCGGACGATCGTCAGGAAGAGAGCAAAAAACGGAAAAAACACCGCAACAGAGGCTCTTCCGTGTCCGCATACAGACAGTAAAGGAGCAATAGGTACATGAGAGTCGTTATTCAGGATAATTACGAAAAAATGAGCAAGTGGGCCGCGGACTATATCGCGGGAAAGATCAAGGCGCACAATGCCGGAGCGGAAAAGGACCGCCCCTTTGTGCTCGGCCTTCCCACAGGCTCCTCACCCATCGGGGTATACAAGGAACTGATCCGCCAGAACAAAGCCGGAGAGCTGTCTTTCGTCAACGTGGTGACCTTCAACATGGACGAGTACGTGGGACTGCCTCACGAGCACGACCAGAGCTACTGGTACTTCATGCACGACAATTTCTTCGATCACCTCGTGGACATGAAGCCGGAGAACATCAACATCCTCAACGGCATGACCGACGACCCGGAAGGGGAGTGTGCCCGCTATGAGGAGAAGATCGCCTCCTACGGCGGCATCGATCTGTTCATGGGCGGCATCGGCGTGGACGGACACATCGCTTTCAACGAGCCCTACACATCCCTGTCCTCCCGCACCGGCGTGCGCAACCTCACCACGGACACCAGGATCGTCAACTCCCGCTTCTTCGGCAACGATCCGGAGGCCGTTCCGTCCAAGGCCCTGTCCGTCGGCGTCGGCACGGTGTTCGACTCCAAAGAGGTCCTGATCCTCATCAACGGCCACAACAAGGCCCGCGCGCTGGCAGCCACTCTCGAGGGCGGCGTGAGCCAGAAGTGGACCTGCAGCGCCCTGCAGCTGCACAACGCGGCGATCATCGCCTGCGACGAGGCCGCCTGCGGCGACCTGACCGTGGATACCTACAAGTATTTCCTGGATATCGAGCGCAGGGAAAGACTGTAAGCGGAGCATTCGAACCAAAGAGAAACCAAGGCAGCGGGGCTTTCACGGTCCCGCTGCCGAATCAAAATTGTACGAAACGGGTATGGGACGGCCGCGGGCCGATGCGCACGGAAAAGGAGCGTAACGATGAAACAGAAGCTGTTCGGCGTGGTGCCGCCGATCATCACACCGGTGGACGAATACGAGCGCGTGGATGAAAAGGGCCTGCGCCTTCTGATCGACCACTGTATCGATCACGGGATCCACGGAATATTCGTCTGCGGTTCCAACGGGGAGTGCATGGCGCTTACCCAGGCGGAACGGGACCGGGCCATCCGCATCGCGCTGGATGAATGCGCCGGGCGGGTCCCCGTGATCGCCGGGGTCATGGACTCAAGCACGAAGCGGGTGATCGAGAATGTGAAGCGCTTTGAAGACATGGGCGGGCAGACCGCCGTGGTCACTCCCGTGTTCTATGCCCGCCACGCCACTCAGGACGAGACCGTGCGGCACTTTGAGGACATCAGCGCCGCTACGGAAGCGGACCTGATGATCTACAACATCCCGATGTTCACCGGCCAGAATCTGACGGCCGACACCGTCATCCGGATCTCCCGGATCGATAAAGTAACCGGCGTGAAGGACACCTCCGGCAGCCTCCCCGCCTTCATCAAACTGCTCAACCACTTCAAGGGTACGGATTTCCAGGTGCTCCAGGGCTCCACCAACCTGGCTGTGCCGAGCATGCTCATGGGGGCGGACGGTTATGTGCCCTCTTTGGCGCCGCTGTTCCCGAAAGCGCATATCATGGTATATGAGTACGGGAAAGCCCGGGATATCGACAACGCCATGAAGTGGGGAGCGATCCTGGATGAGATATGCAAAATCTATCCCATGGCCAAAAGTCAGACAGCCTCTACCAAATACGCCATGAGCACGCTGGGCTTTACGGACAAGCGTGTGATCCGCCCCTCGGAGCCCATAACCGCTGAGGAAATGGCGCGCATCGACGCCTTTATCGATAAGATGCGTGAGTATATGTGACGCCGGCAATGGTACTTGCGAAAAGGACATATAGGAAAAGAGACACCGCCGATCAATGACCGGCGGTGTCTCTTTTCAGTTCAGGCTGTCGGCAATGGAGCGCATCTCGCCGCCCTGTGTCATCCAGAATTCCTTGAGCTTTGCCATCTGGTCGCCCAGACTGAAGTGGCGCACACCAAGGTCGATATAGTACCTGGCTTCGTCGGGCGTGTTGATCTCGCAGCGGGGCTGCACACCGTGACGCAGCGCACACTCGATCATTTTCCGTTCCGCGGCACGGCATTCCTCTCCGTAGGAACTGCGGTTTTCGCCCATGCTCATGCTGTAGTCCGCGGGGCCGAACTGCACCATATCCACGCCGGGAACGGAGCAGATCTCCTCGATGTTTTCCACGGCTTCCTTTTTCTCGATCATAAAGCACAGCACGATATCGTTGAGCCGCGCTATATGCTCCTTCTGCGAGACATTATGGGGGCTGCAGATGAAGCGGCGGTTGGGATGTCCGTACAGACCGTCACTTCCTATGGTCATGGGCCGCAGAGCGCGCACGGATTCACGCACCTCCTCGGCAGTGCGGTGATCGGCAAAGTTGACCGCCTGAAATCCGGAAGCGACCGCTTTCTGCGCCACATAAAAGCGGTTCTGAAGATCTACCTTGATCATAGAGCCTATTTCGTAGAGTTCCGCAGCGCGAGCCAGGTTTTCCAGATCCGCCTGGGAGAAGGGAGAATATTCGGCTACAAATTCCATGTAGTCATAGTTGCCGGTCAGCCCGAGAGCCTCGGTGAAAATCGGCATGGTGCTCCATATTCGGGTGCTCACCGACGGTTTCCCTTCGCTCAGAAGCCGGCGAAGTCTGTTTTCACGCATCATGAGTCAATCAACCTTTCTTAATGCCCGGTCTTGGGAAAAGGAACATCGTAAGAATTACTCAGTTCCAGGAGTTCGGAATAAACAGCCTCGGAAAGTGTAATGCCTTCTCTTTCTGCCGTTTCGGAACGAAGACTCTCCGGTTCTCCGGGGATATATATTGAATCAACACCTTCAGCTTTGCGGGACGACTTAATACTCGCGATCAGTTCACCAGCCTGCGCTTCAAAGGTCTGCCGATCAACGATCCGGGTATAGTCGATCGCACCTATCACGAAACCGGTATCCTGAGGGCGGGGCTGACCGTACATGCTCCCCATGGTTGTGCTCGGACTGCCCCCGGCCAGACACACGCACAGCAACTCGATCATCAGAGTGATAGCATAACCTTTTGCTCCGCCAAAGGGCGTCAATGTGCCTCCGTCGAGACTGGCTGCAGGATCCGCGGA
>JAEEGI010006553.1_pt1 | contig 26258 bp, 23 predicted proteins | sample 8958751 | NCBI WGS metagenome assembly JAEEGI01 (sample SAMN16246545, study PRJNA631951) | gut metagenome | biome: gut microbiome; feature: rumen; material: KS-attached | host: Bos | place: Iran: Karaj | collected 2018-10 | reverse complement strand
ATGCGAGATTGTTTCTATTTGCAAATATACACTTTTTTTGAAACTATATGTCTTTTTGCAGCAAAAAAGAATAAAAAAAGAGTGTTTCCTGAACATCGGGGGAAGAATTGCGAGCATAAAGCTCGCGATCCGTAGTGGGTGGGCTTTACCTAAATCAGACAGGCAGTCCGCTGGGCGGGCTTTGCTTTTTTCATGCCGTCCACCTTTATGCAAGCAAGCTTGCCACGGTGGACGACATAAAAAAAGCAGGTTGCTGTTGCAACCTGCCTTTTTGATTTAGGTAGCGGGGGAAGGATTCGAACCGACGACCTCCGGGTTATGAGCCCGACGAGCTACCACTGCTCTACCCCGCACTCTCTTATTTCATTGCTGAAATCGGGTGCAAAGATACGAACTTTTTTCCTTCCCGCCAAATATTTCTTACTATTATTTTTCTATTGCTTGATTATACGTTTCTTATAGACCGCATCCGCGGTATAGATAGTGACGGTGTAGGTACCGGCGGGCAGACGTTCCAATGAGATTTTAGCCTTCCCCGCCACAACTTTGCGTTCAATCACCACACGGCCCCATGCATCAATGACATAGACCGAAATATCGTCGGCATCGGTCAACGAGAAGTTTATTTCTTCCTTGGTGGGATTGGGCCAAATAGCCACCTCATCGTCATCCACTTCCGACACCGCCACGTCGGAGTCTTTCTTCCATCGGGCATAGAGCGTGACATTGCCCTGGTGGTAGAAGACACTGCCAGGCTGATACAGCGTATCCGGCGTACCGCCACGTTCGGTGCTCCAGCCTATGAAGTGGAACTTGTTGCGCGTGAATGGGCAATCAATCAGCACGATGCCGTCAACCGGACAGAAGAGGTAATCGTCGATGGCGCTGGTCAGACCCGTGTTGGACGAGTAGGAAACCACGTTCGACCCTACCACATGGAGGTGAAGCGCAAAGATGGTGTCAAGATGTCGCAGGTTAGTGTCGTTGTTGGCCACGGGGAGGGTGTATCCGTGATTTTCATAGGTAGTGTAGTTGGAGCAGATGGTGTCATACTCTACAATAGTGTCGAACACTTCGGGCACAGGCTGGATGCCGAAGATGGCACCTTGGTCGTTATTAAATGTATAGGTAGCGTTGCCACCAGTGCCGCCGACCCGGGGTGCAAGGTCGTTCATGGCATAGAATCCGTCACCATAGCCGCTCCATCCCCAGTTGAAATGGTAGCAGGTGTCGAGGTTGGAGCCGTCGAGGACGAAGGCATGTCCGCCAGTGGAGTCAGAGCCGTCGTAGTACATCGGACGACCGGCCGCCAGGTCTGCGTCAATCATAGCCAACCACGCGCTGTCGCTGTACTGGTAACGTTCACGATAGTGGAGGAGCTCGGCATCATACTTGAAATATTCGTAGAAAGCGTGTTCGGCACAGGCGCTAGCCCACCAGCCACAGCTGGAGTAGGCACCACTCCCGCCGACAGCATGGGTGCCGTACATCATATCGACCGCCACTCCGCAGTGGTAACTCAACGTGCTGAGGGCCTCCTCACTTTCTGGTCTGGTGGACATGGCTACAGCGTTAGGCATGTTCTCCCACATGTAGGTGGTGTTGCCGAAATTGGCAGAAAGGGGGCCGAAATGACTATACTCATAGGTGTGGCTTCCGGTGCCGCACGAGGGGTGGTTCCAACGCTTCATAATCTGTGCCATGGCTGTGGCCACACAGCCCACGACGGTACGGTCCATGTAGACCGAGTCATAGGGGCACAGTTTGTTATACGGCGACCCTTGGTCCCAACGGGTCTGGCAGAGCATCGGCACGTTGGTCAACGACACAGGCACGGGCGGCACCTCATCCTCAAGCAGGGCAGCCCATCGCCGGTCCGCCGTCCCCTCGGTGGTGGCGGCATAGGCTATCTGCTGCTCATAGCCCGAGAGCCAGTAGCGCAGCTCAGGATGCAGCCGTGTGGGGAAAGGGCTGTCGAACGAATAGCCCACGACAGGACGCACACGGTCGTCGGCGGCGACAAGGACAAAGCCATCGGCTCCATTGGCGAACACATAGAGGTGCTGCAGCTCGGGGAAAGAGAGTGCCTGCATCGTGGTGACGGTCTTCACCTCTTGCGGACGGTAAGTGTTCCAGAAATTCAGCGCCACGCGCAGGGCGGTGGTCTCGCTGACAGGTGCGGCTATCAGCTGGGCGCCCATCAGCAGCATTGCGACAATAGCAGTCGTCTTTTTCATCTATACGATTGTTACTTGTTGTTTCTAATTCCTTCGTTGAGCCATGCGACGAACTTCTTCACATCGCGGTCGTACTTGTAGTTCTCTGCCGTGAGCACCTTGCCGTCGGCATTGACGATGACATAGTAGGGCTGAGCGTTCATGTTGAACTCGGTCTTCTGATAGTTCAGGTTCTTGCGACCGAGAGTCTTCAACGTGCGGCCCTTCTCGTCGACCACCCACTCCTCCTCCGGCAGCTCGATGGTGTTCTCGTCGGCATAGAGGGAGCACATGATGAACTCGTCGTTAAGAAGTCGCTTCACCTCGGGGTCGGTCCACACATAGTGTTCCATTTCGCGGCAGTTGGCGCAGGTCTTGCCGGTGAAGTCGATGAATACTGGCTTGCCCTGCTGTCGGGCATAGATCTTGGCCTCGTCAAGGTCGAAAAAGGCTTCAAATCCCAGCGGGACATGCAGCTGGTCGGCATATTTGCGGTCAGCCGGCAACTTGCCCACCTGCACCGTACCGGCACTGATGGCGGGGGTATTCTCAGCCACTATCTTCTCTATGTTGAAGTTCTGACTCTCCATGGGAGGCAAGAAGCCGCTGATGCCCTTAAGCGGAGCACCCCACAGGCCGGGAATCATCCACACCACAAAGGCCAGGTCGGCGATGGCGATAAAGAGACGCAGAGTGCTGATTTGCTTCACCTCGTCGTCGCCTTTGAAGCGCAGCTTGCCAAGCAGGTAGAAGCCCAGGAGGCCGAAGATGACAATCCACAAGGCCAGGTATGTGTCGCGCGGCAACAGACCCCAGTTGCAGTAGAGGTCGGCCTGCTGGAGGAATTTCAATCCGAAGGCCAGCTCAAGGAAAGCGAACGTCACCTTGACAGTGTTGAGCCACGAACCGCTCTTCATATTCTTCAGCGCCTGCGGGAACATAGCCAGCAGGGTGAAGGGGGCTGCGAAGCCGATGCCGAAGCCCAGCATGGTAACCAGCGACACCCAGCGGTCGGTGCTCGAGGTGGTGAGACCCACCAAGGCGGCGCCGAGGATGGGACCGGTGCAGCTGAACGACACCAGCACGGTGGTCAGCGCAATGAAGAAGGGAGCCAGCCAGCCGCCCTTGTCGGCCTGCTCGTCGCTGCCGTTGATCCACTTCTCGGGCATCTTAATTTCAAACAGACCGAAGAAACTCAGCGCAAAGACGAAGAAGATAATGAAGAACAACAGGTTAGGCAACCAATGGGTGCCGATGAAGTATAGTGCCTCGGGGCCGAAGATGAGGGCTAGGATGGCACCCAGCACGGCAAAGAGGAACACTATCGAGAAACCGAACATCCAAGCCTGGCGACGGTTCTTGCGCTTATCGTCACTGTTGTGCATGAAGAAATTGACCGTCATCGGTATCATCGGGAACACGCAGGGGGTGAACATGGTGAGGATGCCGCCACCGATGGCCAGCAGGAATATCCATATCAGGCTCTGTCCTTTCTTCTCCGGCTTGGCAGGGCTGTCCGACAGGTCGGACGGGTCGGACTGAGCCGCCACAACTGACGAGTCGTCCACCACCGCCACCGTGTCTTCAGCAACCTCAGCCACTGCCTCTTCCACCACCTCGGCACCCTTTACTTTGAAACTGAAGTCACGATCCTCGGGAGCGATGCAGCTGCCGTTGTTGCACATCTGGTAGCTGAGCACGCCATTGACGGTGAAATCCTTGTCGCTGAGGCGTTTCACTTTCTGACGGAACACCACGGTGCCGCTGAACGACTTGACGACACAGTCGAACAAGGGATCCATCTCCTCGTGAGGCTTGGGTTCTTGCACCTTGCCAACCAACTCGTAGTCGGCACTCTTGGTGAATTCAAAGACGATAGGCAGCGGACCGGCGGGATCGGTATACTGCGAATAGAGGTGCCAGCCGTCGTCAATCTTGGCAGTGAACACCAGTTCAGCCTCGGTGGCTGACGTCTCTTTGACACTGTAGGTCCACTTGGCGGGATCCAACTGCTGGGCGAAGGCGAAACTGCCCATGAGGCACATCAAGCCCAATAAAAAGAACTTCTTCATATTCTGCAATCTGTATATCTAAACCGTAAACTGTAAACCGTAAACTGTAAACTGTGAACCGTAAACTTTACTTCAAATTAAACTTAATCTTCTTCTCTCCGCGAGCCGTAGCCACTCCCACCACATACATGCCTTTGGCCAGCTTATTGATCATAATCTTCTGGTTATTACGATAGTTGGTAACCGTCTTGACCACCTTGCCCGCCTTGTTGGTGAACGTCACCGTGGCTGTTGGACTCTCGATGGTGATGGTGATATAGCCTTCGCTCAGGTGCGGGTTGATGCGCACTCGCTCCTCGCCGGCCGGCTGCTGGGGAGCGGGGGCCTCGTCCTGCTTCTCCTCGGCCTCGGCCACCGGCGCCGCCACCTCGGGCACAGGCATCGTGAAGCCGCTCAGCTTGGCCACGCCCTTGGTGTCGCTGCCAAACCACACGTCGCCTTGACGGCTGACCGCAAGTTTGTAGATATTGCCCGACGGCAGGTCGCTGTTCTTCGAGGTGAAGACCATCCAACGACTCTCGCCGTCGAACACAGCGGCACCGCCGGCGGTGGCAATCCACAGCATGCCGTCATCGTCGAAGACCAGGTCATTCACCTGGTTGGAGGGCAGCGGGCTGTTGGCCGTGTTCCATATCTTCCATTCCTCGCCGTCGAAACTGGCCAGACCGTTGAGGGTGCCGAACCACTTGACGTTATTCTTATCAATGGCCACGGCGGGCACGATGTTGTCGGGCAGACCCGAATTCTCCACGGTGTAGCCCACCCAACGGCGGTCGTTGAACACGCTCACACCGGCATTTGTGGTAATCCACTTGCGGTTGGCACGGTCCACCGCCAGGTCGAGTACAAAATCGCTCAGCAGGCCGCAGTCCTCAGGCGTGTATTTCTCCCAGGTGTAGCCGTTGTAGCTCACCAAGCCGCCCAGCGTAACGCCAATCCAGAACACGCCGTCTTTGTCCTGCGTTATCTCCTTGATAAACTTCATCTTCAGCCGACGCGTCTCGGTGGCATACTCAGTCCAGTGGGTGCCGTCGAACTCGATGACGCCGTAGTCGTCGGTGCCAATCCACACCACGCCGCGTTTGTCAACCATCAGGCAGTTGACCGACTGGTCCTTAAGCTTTTCGTTGAACATGGCATAGTCGAGCCACGACCCACCGTTCAGGCGGCAGAGGCCCTGGTAGGTACCCACCCACACGCCTTTGTTGTCGGCTGCGAGGGCCGAGATGTTGTTACCTCCAATCTCGGAGTTCTTGGTGTTGTAGACCGTCCACGTTCCGTTTGGCTGTGCCATCAGCGAAGCGCTGAAGCAAAGCAGGAGTGTCAGTATTGCTTTATGTTTCATCATGTCTTGTGTTTCTCTTTTTTAGCAGCGGGGAACAATATGTTATTCAATATCAATCTGTATCCAGCAGAATTGGGATAAAGTGAGAGGTCGGTCGGCGGGTCGCCGATGAAGTGGCGGTAGTCCTCGGGGTCGTGTCCGCCAAGGAAGGTCCATGTGCCCTTGCCGAAGTCGCCATGCAGGTAACGCACCTCGCCAAACTCCTTGTTCTCAGCCAATATCACACAACTGCTCTTCACCACCTCGCGGCGGAAAGCCGTCGTCTGCCCCATAAAGCCGTGCACCACCCGCGTGTGGTTCTGCGTCAGCATGGTGGGCACCCAATCCCACTTGGCCGAGAAGTCGAAGAGCACAAAGAAGTCGTTCCGCTCGTTCACCTGTCGCTGACGGACACGGTCGTCGACATCGATGGTCGATATTTCATATTCGGCAGGATTGGTGCTGATACGGAAGTCTTTGAAGGCAAAACATTTGTTGTAATCCAATGCCGCCTGCGCGTTGGGCTGCATCGGGTCTCCGTCGAACATCACATCACAGATATCGACTCCTTCGGCGGCCAGCGCCACGTCGTAGCTGTCGGGTGCCGAGCACATGGCGAAGAGAAAGCCTCCTCCGCTCACGAAGTCTCTGATTTTGTGTGCCACAGCCAGTTTTAACTGACTCACTTTGCTGTAGCCCAGCTTGGCGGCCATGGCCTCCTGCAGACGCACATCCTCCACATACCACTGCTGGCTCCTGTAGTTGGCCCAGAATTTGCCATACTGACCCGTAAAATCCTCATGGTGAAGATGTAGCCAGTCATAAGTAGGCAGCACTCCGCTCATCACCTCCTCGTCATACACCACATCGTAGGGTATCTCGGCATAGGTAAGCACCAGCGTCACCGCATCGTCCCACGGCAGCTTGTTCTTGGGCGAGTAGACAGCGATGCGGGGTGCCTTCTGCAGCTTCACGGCGTCCATGTTCACCCCGGGGTCGGCGATATGGCTCAAAATAGCGCTGCTCTGCCCGTCGGCAATCACCTCGCAGGTCACGCCCCGCAGACGGCATTCGCGCTCCAGCAGGTCGGCATACTTCGTCATGAAAGCGCCCCCGCGGTAGTTGAGCAACCATGTCACCTCGGCCTCATGCTGCAACGTCCAGTACGCCACCCCGTAAGCCTTCAGGTGATTCTTCTGCACCTCGTCCATCGGGATAAGCAGATAACTTGCGTGCGCCTGCGCGCATAAAAAAAAGAAAAACAGCGCCACGCCCACGCCTTTCAGCCGTGACCCCAGCATAACCGTGTTTCTTCTTTCTGCTTTCAACTTTCGACTTTCACTTTGGTGCGGATAGGGGGGCTCGAACCCCCACTCCTCTCGGAACAAGATCCTAAGTCTTGCGCGGCTACCAATTACGCCATATCCGCATTCTCGTCGCAACCCGCATGAACGACAGCCCGTTGCAGCCGTCCGTGCCTGTCTTTCCGACGCACAAAACGAGTGCAAAGATACGACTTTTTTTCGATTCACACTGCAGTTTTTCTCCTTTTAAGATTATTTCCGAAAACCAAGCTGTCCTCTCTCCACCTCCTTTCCTTCCCTTTCAATGTACTCCCTGGAAATAAATCGTGCACGACCAAACCGCTGTTTTTTCACACTCCTCCCCCACCCCCGCAAAAAACCTATCTGTGGTGATTTAGAAGCAGAAAACGTTTTAACACAACCACAACCAGCTAAAATTCAACAACAAATAGGAACCAACCCCGTCATTTCTCCGACACAACTCCGACACAACTCCGACACAACTCCGAGGATGGTCCGACTGAAATCGGACCATCCTCGGAGCATTCACGGTGTAATTATGAACAAATCGTGCACGACTTATTTAACTTTTCCCAAGCCTTCCCATAGGCTTTTTTGAGGACCGACATAATAAATATATGCTTTTTCAGTTATCTTACTCAAAAAGTCACAACATGATGAAGCGCATCACACTCCGACCCATGATGCTGCTGGCAGTCTTGTCAGTATGCCAACCGGCCATAGGTCAGCTAGATATAAAGAAGCCGCTCGAAGGGCCTATCGCAGCGAGCCGCATCAGACCTGTCCAAGTCGACACCACCATCCACCCCATGCTCAACAAGGGGCACTATACCTTCGCCGCCGTCATCGACGGCGACACCATCCCGCTGTACTACATCAAGGAAGTGAAGGTCTATGCCGACGGAATGCTACTCACCCCCAAGGAGATACAACAGAACCGCAAACTCATCCGCAATGTCAAGCTAATGCGTCCTTATGCCCTCGAGGGCAAACGGCGTCTTGACGAGCTGGAGGTGCAGATCGCCGCCTTGCCCCGCAAAGAGCGCAAAAAAGCCATCAAAACAGCTGAGGAAGAGCTGCTTCGCGACTACAAGGGCGAGCTCTCCAACTACACCTTCTCCCAGGGACTGGTGCTCATCAAGCTCATCGACCGCGAGACCAACCGTACAGCCTACAACATCGTGGGCGAATTGCGCGGTTCGCTGCGGGCCGGCCTATATCAGACACTTGCCAAGCTCTTTGGCTACAACCTGAAGGACACTTTCGACCCCTACCACAACAAGAAGGACGACCTCATCGACCGCATCTGCCGTTCCATCGACCGGGAACAACTGTAAATCCACCATTTAAATCTACATCCCTTTAACATCCAACCCCATGAAAGGATATTGCTTTCTATCATCCGTGCCCATGCGGGCCAAAGGCAGCGACCGCTCCGAGATGGTCAACCAGTTGCTGCCGGGCGACACCGTGGAAATCATTGAACGCCAGGAGAAGTGGTCGCACGTCCAATGCACTTATGACGGCTATCGGGGCTGGGTGGACAACAAACAATACATCCCCTTCGACAGCGCTGCCGACCTGGCGGAGCGTCTCTACCTCGACACCCCCTACCTCTGGGGCGGACGCTCCACCGGCGGCATCGACTGCAGCGGCCTCACCCAAGTCTGTTTCAAAGCATTAGGCATCTGGCTCCCACGCGACGCCTCGCAGCAAGCGACCTGTGGCAACGAGGTGTGCCTGTGCGACGTACAGCGCGACGACCTGGCCTTCTTCCACAACCCCGAGGGGCGTATCGTGCATGTAGGCATCTGCATGGGAGACGGACATATCATCCACGCCTCCGGACAGGTACGTATCGATTTGCTTGATAGCAAGGGTATTTACAACGAAAAAGCGCACGCTTACTCGCATGCGCTCCATTCCATCCGACGGGTGGTCGGCTAGGCCACTGCCCGCCGCATCTGCTCCACCTCGGGCGACGGATAGTTCACCGTACACCCAACCAGCTGACAGACATAGTTTTTCGTGCGTCCGTAGAGGGTGCAGAGGGCGTTGTTGCCCAAGGCGGCCTTACGGCGTCCCAAATCGGTGGCAATCTGCTCCATAACATCTTCTATCAATGAACGGTGCGTCACCCTGCGGTAGGTGCCGCCGCCGGAATAGACCAAGGTGCAAACATCGTCGGTGGTGACAAGGCTGCGGCGACGCAGGAGCTCTGCGTCGTTGGCGTTGACGCGCCCTTCGACAAGAAGCGTCGAGAAGGGCGTGGCCGCCTCGACAGGGTCGATTGAAAGCAGATACTCAAGTGTATCGACTTGAGGCAGAATGAGACGGAAACGGCTGTAAAGTTCCTCATCCTCCAGAAACAGGAGGCGCACCTGCGCTTTGGCCAGGCATTCGGTATACTCTTCGGCGCTCAATCCCTTGCAGAGGGGCAGCAGGATACCGCCGGCCTGCATGACGGCCATGTCTACGACGTTCCACTCCGGCCGGTTCTCCGAGATGAGCCCCACCACCTCGCCGCGTTTCATGCCACGCAGCAAGAGGGCATGGCTGAGTGCGTCGGCCATACGGCGGTAAGTGTCGGCAGACATCTCCTCGTCGCGGTAGCAGAAACAGGGGCGGCGGGGACGGCGGACAGAACGCAAGTTCATGATGTCAAAAAGTCGGGCTGGGGGTTCGATTCTATTCATAAGGCAGCGTTTGTTTCGTTTTTCGGCTGCAAAAGTACAGTCATTTTTCGTCCCCCACACGCAAATGTTTCCTACATCCGGCCATAGGGACAAAAACTACCGTTTTGGTGCCTAAAATACCGTTTTCAGGGACGAAAATCGGCAAAACGTCCGTTTATCCCACACACATAACACCAAATCCGGGACATTTTTCATCCCCACCAGGAGGCTTATCCGTCATTTCTACCACCCATTGCCACCCTCCACCCGAAAAAAAGGGAAGCCCACTGCCTCCCTCTGCCGTCAAACGACGGTTTACACCTTGAGGAAACTTTTTTGTTCCCATGTCGGGAAAAATGTGTATTTTTGCAAATTAATTTATAGAAACAAAACATTCCATATAATGGCAGAACTAACTGAGCAAGAACAGATACGCCGCAATTCGCTGGCCGAACTGAAGAAGCTGGGTATCAACCCCTACCCGGCAGCCCTGTATGAGGTGAACTGCAAAAGCGCGGACATCCTCGAGCAATTTCCCAAAGATGAAGGAAAGTCCAGTGGACTTTCCGATAGCGAAGCGGAGAACAAATCCACGTTGTTCCAAAATGTGAGCATCGCCGGCCGCATTATGAGCCGCCGCATCATGGGTGCCGCCTCGTTTGTGGAGCTGCAGGACTCCTATGGTCGTATACAACTGTATATCAAGCGCGACGAGATATGTCCCGACGAGGATAAGACCCTCTACAACACCGTCTTCAAGCGCCTGCTCGACATTGGCGACATCATCGGCGTAACCGGCTATGTCTTTGTTACCCAGATGGGTGAGACCAGTATCCATGTGAAGAGTCTCACGGTGCTCAGCAAGAGCCTCCGTCCCCTGCCCATCGTCAAGGAGAAGGACGGCGTGGTGTACGACGCCTTCAGCGACCCCGAGCTGCGCTACCGCCAGCGCTATGTCGACCTCATCGTCAACCCGCAGGTGCGCGACACCTTCGTGCAGCGCGCCAAGATTGTCAACGAGATGCGTTCCTACTTCAACGAGCAGGGCTACCTCGAAGTAGACACCCCCGTGCTGCAGAGCATCCCCGGCGGTGCCGCCGCGCGCCCCTTTGTGACGCACCACAACGCCCTCGACATCGACCTCTACCTGCGTATTGCCAACGAGCTGTACCTCAAGCGCCTCATCGTGGGCGGCTTCGCCGGTGTCTATGAGTTCAGCCGCAACTTCCGCAACGAGGGCATGGACCGCACCCACAACCCCGAGTTCACGGCCATGGAAATCTATGTGCCCTACAAGGACTACAACTGGATGATGACCTTCACGGAGAACATGCTCGAGCGTATCGCCCGTGCCCTTCACGGAGACACCAAGGTCAACGTATGGGGCAACGAGATTGATTTCAAGCCGCCGTTCCGTCGTGCCCCCATGTGCGAGCTCATCAAGGAGGAGACCGGCGTAGACGTGGCTCCGATGAATGAAGAGGAGCTGCGCGAGGCCTGCAAGCGTCTCGGTGTGGAGACCGACCAGACTATGGGCAAGGGCAAGCTCATCGACGCCATCTTCGGCGAGAAATGCGAAGGCAAACTCATACAACCCACCTTCGTCACCGACTACCCCATCGAGATGTCGCCTCTTTGCAAGCGCCACCGCGACAACCCCGAGCTCACCGAGCGCTTCGAACTCTTCGTCTGTGGCAAGGAACTGGCCAACGCCTACTCCGAGCTCAACGACCCCATCGACCAGTTGGGCCGTTTCCAGGAGCAGTTGCGCCTGAGCGAGAAAGGCGACGACGAGGCCATGTTCATCGACATGGACTTTGTGCGTGCCCTCGAATATGGCATGCCGCCGACCTCGGGAATGGGCATCGGCATCGACCGATTGGTCATGATGATGACTGGCGCACAGAGCATCCAGGATGTGCTGCTCTTCCCGCAAATGAAGCCCGAGGTGCACGAGAAGTCGGGCGAAGAGGAAGGTTCCGACCTCACGGCCCACGGCGTCGACGAGGCCTGGGTGCCCGTGTTGCAGAAAGCCGGTGTCAAGAACTACGAGGAACTGAAAGCCGCCAACCCCAACAAGCTCTTCAACGACCTCGGCGGTCTCCGCAAGAAGATGAAACTCGACATCCCCGCCCTCAAACGCGAACAGTTCGACTCCTGGCTCAACGACTAAAACCAAACGCGATGCGTCATCGGTTGATAGCAATGCTTGCCCTCCTGCTGGCTTGGCTGCCGGCATGGGGGCAAGCTGATATCTGCTACAACTGCGAGGACGCGACAGGCAACGCCCGCCCTATGGGATGGAGTCGCCGATAAATCACACGCAATTATGATAAAGCAATTCACATTCAATCATTTCGAGGTCAACACTTATGTGGTGATTGATGAGCAGGCGAAGCAGTGCGCCATCGTAGACCCCGCCTGTGAGGCCTCGTTCGAGGACTCGCAACTGATGCAGTATATCGCCACTGAAGGCTTGACACCCGTCATGGTGCTCCTGACCCACGCCCACGTCGACCATATCGCCGGTCTGCGTCAGGTGTGCGCGCACTACAAGCTGCCCGTCAGCATGCACAAGGAAGGTCGCAAGCTGCTGAATCAGGCCGAGGCATACGGCAGCATCATGGGTTTTGCGGTGGACAATATGGGTGACCTCGAGGTGGTGGAAATCAACGACAACGAAGTTCTCAAGGTAGGGGAGACCGAGGTGGAATGCCGCTATGTTCCTGGCCATTGCCCGGGGTCGCTGTGTTTTGTGGTGGCTTCCGACAAGGCTGTCATCACCGGCGACGCGCTCTTCCACTTCAGCATTGGACGCACAGACCTCCCCGGCGGCGACTATCCCACGTTGATTGACTACCTCAAGCGCCGCGTCCTCACCCTCCCCGACGACTACCGCGTCCTCCCCGGACACGGCATCGCCAGCCAGATAGGCAAAGAACGTAAGTACAACTCGTTTCTCGTATGAGTGTCAAAATAGATCCCAGTTGGTTCGCAGTGCTGCAACCGCAGTTCGAAGCGCCGTACTTCGCGCAGCTCAAGGAGTTCCTCGTTGCCGAGCGACAGCAGCACACCTGCTATCCTCCCGGTAGCAAGATATTCAACGCCTTTGACAGCACGCCGTTCGACAAGGTGAAGGTGGTCATCCTCGGCCAGGACCCCTACCACGAGCCCGGCCAGGCCATGGGGCTCTGCTTCTCAGTGCCGCAAGGCATACAGGTGCCACCCTCGCTGGTCAACATCATTACTGAAATCAACTCCGACCTTGGAACCAATATCCCCAAGACCTGTGGCGACCTCAGCGGTTGGGCCACGCAGGGGGTGCTGCTACTCAACGCCACCCTCACTGTCCGCGCCCATCAGGCCGGCAGTCATCAGCGCCATGGCTGGGAGACCTTTACCGATGCAGCCATCTCGGCCCTCAGCCAGCAGCGCTCGGGACTCGTCTTCCTCCTTTGGGGAAGCTATGCTATTGCCAAGAAAGCGTTGATTGACACTACGAAACACTGTGTCCTCACCGCCCCGCATCCTTCGCCGCTCTCGGCCTATAGGGGCTTCTTCGGCTGCCGCCATTTCTCCAAAGCCAACGCTTACCTGCAACAACAAGGGCAGGCTCCCGTCGACTGGACCAGGATTTGTTAAACGAAAAGTTAGAACGTCATCGTGGCGCCGAAGCAGACGAGGATGGGCAGTTGGTTCACGCGCTCGAAAGTGGCACGGTTGAAATAGAAGATGTTCTCGCGGCTGTAGACGTTGGTGACCGAGAGACTCAGCTCCAGAATAGACCTGGTGCCGAGTGAGAATTTGCGTTTCACACCGAGGTCCAGACGATGGTAGCTCGGCAGACGTCCTTTGTAGAGCTCACCGTAATGGATAGCGTATTGGCCGTTTTCTTCGGTGTAGTCGCTGGTGATGCCGTCGGGGAAGATCAGGCGTTGGAAGATGCCTTGCGTTTCGGTGAAGGGATAGCCGGAGCCGAAGGTCCAGCGACCGCTGAGTTCCCATTCGCGCCATTCGCCCAGGGCATAGGTGGCCAGCAGGTTGACGGTGTGGCGGCGGTCGTAGTGCGGATTGTAGGTCTGCACCTCGTCGGTACGCTCCACATAGCCCAGCGAGTAAGTGGCCCACAGGTAGAGGCGCTCCAGGTCGACCCTCGCGCTGAAATCGAGACCCGTGGCCATGCCTTCCTCGATGATATAGTCCTTGCGGAGGTATTCGGGCTGGAAGTAGGGGCTTGTGGACGAGGAGTAGTCGAGGTCGTGGTCGTCATAGATCTTGTTGCGGTTGGCGTTGAGGATTTGGTCGAAGTGCTTGTAGTAGAATTCCGCGTTGAGGGTTATGTGTTCCGTCAGGTCGTATTCCAGACCCACCACCAAGTGCTTGGCTTTCTGCACGCAGTTGCGGCTTTCGCCGAGGAATTTGTCGGGTTTGTTCAAGTCGGCCGAGCCGGTGAGGAAGCCGTTGAAGAGGTTGACGATATCGTTGTCGGAGCGTGCGTCGAGGAATATCTGACTGTAGAGGCCGCCGGCGAACTTGAAGCGCAAGTCGCTGGTGATGTTGTACTTGGCGGCCAAGCGTGGCTCGAGACTGGGCTCCGAGAGAGTGGCATAGTAGGCGAAACGCACGCCCGGGTCGAGCAGCCACTTGCCGAACTTGAGGTTGTAGGTGGCAAAGACCGACAGGTTGGTCGACGGCTCATGTTGCGAGATGCGCTTCTTGTAGGAGTTGACAAACTGATAGTCGGTGGTGTAACCCTCAAAGTTGAAGCCGTATTTCAGTCGGTTGTTACCGAAGAAATGGGTGAACTGCAGCGAGGCGTTGAACCCGCCTATCTCGCTGTATTTCTTGTCGGTGGAGCCATCGTCGAGGGTGATGGCGTATTTCGAGTAGGCAATGCTGCCGTCGAGGATGGCCGAGGCACCGGTGACAAGCATGAAGTTGGTGCCCGCGCCGTAGTTGTTCCAGTGGTAGTCGGCAATCGACTGGTAGCCGGTGACCTTGTCGTCGAAACGGAAACCGAACAGGTTGAATTTGCTGCCGGTGCCCGAGTTGATGCTCAGCTTGCCGTAGAGGTCGAGGAAGTCGAACGGCAGGCCGCCGTCGACATAGTTGTAGAGTTTCTTCGAGGTTGTCGAGAGGTAGGAGTTTTTGGCGGTGACGAGATAGGAGATGGTGCTTTTCGAGGTGGTGCTCTCGCGTTTCAGCGGTCCTTCGAGGATGAGGCTGGCACCGAAGGTGTTGATGCCTATCTTGCCGCTGTGGTGGCGCTTGTTGCCGTCGCGCGTGGTGATGTCCATGACCGACGACATGCGGCCGCCGTATTCGGCGCCGAAACCGCCGGTGAAAATGTTGGCGTTGAGGATGACATCGGTCTCGAAGATGGAATACAGACCGATGGAATGGAAGGGATTGTAGACAATCATGCCGTCCAACAGACAGAGGTTCTGTATCATCGATCCGCCACGGATGTAGAGTTGACCGCCCTGGTCTCCTGTCGAGCTCACGCCGGGCAGCACCTGCATGTATTGTGCCAGGTCGGCAGTGCCGCCGATGGAGGGCATCTGCTGGATTTGTGTCGAGGTGATTTTCTGCACGCTGACCTGTGTCTGCATTTGGCGCTCTTCTTTCTTGCTGTCGGTGATTTCCACGGTCTTGAGGGTCTGCGCCGCGGGTTTCAGGTGGATGGTCTTGGTGACAATCTTGTTCTTCGCAAGCGTTATCTCCTCCGAGTATTCCTCATATCCCATGTATCTCACTTTCAGTGTGTAGGTGCCTTCCTTGACTTTGTTGATGAGGAAGAATCCGTTGATGTCGGTGGCGCAGCCGTGGGTGGTTTGTTTCTCCACGTTGGCTCCCGATGGGTCGTGTTCGTAGAGAACCACGTTTGCAAACGGGATGGCCTCGCCGTTGCTCTCGTCAAACAGCACACCCTTCACCGTACACTGACCCCAGGCAAATTGAAGATTGAGAATTGAAAATTGAAGAATCAGAAATATGTATAAAGCCTTTTTCATTTTTCTTAACCACTGTCTACTTAATCACTTAATGTATTATTTTAAAAATCAACTCTTTGAGCAGCTCGCCGTCGGTGACGTTTCCGCTGTTGCGGACGCCCTTGCTTCGCAGGTCGGTCTCGTAGAGGTAGCCGATGCAGGTGGCCAGTTTGCCCAGTTTGTAGTTCGATGCCGCCACGGCGTAGTCCTGCACGAAACTCGGAGCGCACCCCAGCACCTTGGCCGCATCGCTCTTGTTTTCAAGCTGGTGATAAAACATCACCTTGAGGAAATAGCCGTAGAGGATGGGCAATACCAGCTGGATGGGGTTCTTCTTGGGGTTGGCGGCGAAGTAGTTGACGATGCGGTTGCACATCACAGGGTCGCGTCGTCCGATGGCCTTCTGCAGCTCGAAGACATTATAGTCCTTACTGATGCCTATCTGCTTTTCCACCAGCTCCTCCGTGATGGCCTCGCCGGGGTGGAGCAGCGGGTAGAGCTTGCCGAGTTCGTTGGCAATCTTCCCGAGGTCGTTGCCCACCGACTCAGTGATGAGGTAGGTGGCTTTGTCGCTGATGGTGAAGCCTTTGTCGCTCACCTGCTTGGCTATCCATCCGGGCACCTGGTTGTCCCACACCTTGGGTGTCTCGTAGACGCACCCCTTGTCGGCGATGGCCTTGTAGGCTGCTGTGCGTTTGTCGAGTTTCTTGTGTCGGTAGCAAAAGACGATGACGCCTTTCTCTGAAGGATGTTTCAGATATTCAGCCAGTTGTTCCCATTGGCGGGTGTCGATGTCCTGTGCCTCCTTGACGAGGACGAGGTGCACGGGCGACATCATGGGATAGCGCTTGGCATCGCTGACGACGGCGGCCATCGTGGTGTCGCGTCCATAGACCACCGTCTGGTCGAAATCGCGCATGGCAGCGTCGACCACCTCGTTCTCGAAGTAGTCGCTCATCACGTCGATATAATAGTTCTCATCGCCCATGAGGAGGTATACGGGCTTGTATCGCCCTGCTTTCAGTTCTTCAATTAGCTGTTTTTCAGTCGTTGCCATGGCGTCGCGTTTGCATTTATAAACGGCAAAGATACGAATATTTTCCCATCTGCACAAAACAAATTTTCATTCTCTCCCCGCCACCCTGTCTCCTGCCACCGCATAGGTCACATCCCCCTGTCAACGCCCTGCCATCGCCCTACCAACTCCTACCACGGAGGGAGATGGCAGGGCTTTTGTTGGGCTGGGAAATGTTAAAAATGCGGATTTAACATTTTTCCACTTGACATGTTACCGTTTTGGGATTATATTATATGTGGTTTTTAAATTTTCAGTCATGGCAAAGCAACGATTCGGGATCAACGACGCCTACCGTGGGACGGTGGGGACGGTCATCGGTTATGAGTGGCGCGGGAAGTGGTGCCTGCGCTCGCGACCGCTGCGGGTGCGCAACCCGCGGACGGCGAAACAGCAGAGCAACCGCATGCTGTTCAAGCAGGCGGTGGACCTGGCGAGCCACGTGCGCATGGCGTTGAAGAAGGGGCTGCGCGGCGTGTCGCTGGGGATGCACATGACGGAGTGCAACCTCTTCGTCAAGAGGAACAAGGAATGCTTCTCGCTCGACAGCGAGGGAAGGCTGGCAGTGGACTGGGAGCGGCTGATTGTCAGCGAGGGGGAGGTCGCGGCGCCGGTGTTCGTCGGTGTAGAGACGCGGCCTGCCGCGTCTCTACAGATTGGGTTTGAGTGGGACGGTGGCAGCGGGGATGACGAGGTGTACGTCTACGCTTACTGTCCAGAGATAGAGGAAGGTGTCCTGTCGGCGCCGGCGTGGCGACGGATGAAGAGCGTGCAGCTGGCGCTGCCCGAGAGGTGGCAGGGGAAGGAAGTGCATTTCTACGGCTTTGCCGTTGACAATGAGGGGAATGCGAGCGCAACGACATATATCGGGGCACTGCAGCCGGAAGAAGTTCTTTCCGGTTGGCACAATATTTGCAGGGATGATTACGTTATCAACGAAAAAAATACACAATCATGGCAAACCAGAAAGAACAACAAAACAATCTCAAGCTCAACATTCACCCCGACGTGGCCAAGGGAACCTATAGTAACCTTGTCGTGGTCAGCCACAACCCCACCGAGATAATTCTCGACTTCGCGCAGATGCTTCCCGGCCTCGAAGGCGCCACGGTGCGCGAGCGCGTCATCATGAATCCCATCCACGCCAAGCGTCTGTTGGCTGCGTTGAACGACAACTTGAAGAAGTATGAGCAGCAGTTCGGTAGCATTGTCGAGCCTTCGGCCGACGGCACCGTGCCTTACGACATTTTAGGAAAAGCCTGAGTGTGACCTACACCCGTTGGCAGATAGAGCCTTTGCCTGAAGGCGAAGGCAGTCAGCGCGAGCGCGAACGGGCGCTGGCGTATGATGTTCTGCGCCGTTTGCTCGACGGGGAGTCTCCCCGTTTGGAGCACGACGGCAAGGGAGCGCCGTACCTGCCCGACTATCCCGGGCTTTCGGTGAGCATCAGCCATTGCCGTACGGCGGTAGCTGTGGCGGTGAGTACTGAGGGCAGGGTGGGTGTCGACGTGGAGTGCCGCCGGAGAATCGGCGACGGACTGATGGAGCGTGTCTGCACCGGGGAGGAGTTGGACGCGGTGCGTGCCGCGGAGGATCCGACGATGGCTTTCCTGCAGTTGTGGACACGCAAGGAGGCTGTCCTCAAGATGCGCGGCACCGGCATCCAGGGTTTCGGAAGCATGGTCGACGCCCTCGCGGCGAGCGACTGTACAATCAAGGATTTGGATACGCACCTGCCCGATGTTGTAGCCTCGTTGGCTATGGGCGGATGACCGTCTGGGTACCGTCGGAGTGGATTTTGACGATGCGGCTGCCGCGGGTTTCTTCGGTGAGAAGCTCAGGGAGCGGAGGTACGCAGAAGTCGACTCGGAGGCGCAGTTTTTCTTCTATCTCTTTATAATTCTTTGGCGACGGCCGGCCCGAGAGGTTGGCCGAGGTGCTTACTATCGGGGCGCCGAGTAGGCGTATCACCTCTTGGCAGAAGGCATGCCGCGGGATGCGGATGCCCAGCGAGCCGTCGGCGGCGCAGAGGTTGTCGGCGATGGCATTGCCCAACAAGGGGCGCCACATCTCCTCCGGCAGGATGTAGGTTGTCGGCCGGTCGGGTGTGGACGCGGCGTTTGTAGGGACATGACGTGCCATGTCCGCCGTGCAGAGCACCAACATGCTCTTGCTGTGGTCGCGCTCTTTGAGGGTGTAGAGTCTCTCCACGGCGTCGCGGTTGCATGCATCGCATCCAACGCCCCAGATGGTGTCGGTGGGGTAGAGGATGGTCTTTCCTTGTTGCAGAGCCTCAACAGTTTGCCGAATGACTTCTTCCATGTTCATGTTGCAAAAGTACGAAAAAAATAGCATCCCTGCTTGCATGGATGAAAAATATTTTGTACTTTTGCATATTGTTATATTGTTAAAAAATGCAAATAAGTCAATTCAATAAATTATAAACCAAAAACTTACAACTATGTTTAAAAGTCATCCCAAGGGACTTGTCGCAGCTGCACTGAGTAATATGGGTGAGCGTTTTGGCTACTATATTATGAATGCAGTGTTGACTTTGTTCATTTGCTCGAAGTTTGGATTGAGCGACAGCACAGCCACGATTATCTATTCGTGTTTCTATTTCGGCATTTACATCATGGCTTTGCCCGGTGGTATCATTGCCGACCGTTTGCAGAACTTCAAGGGCACGATTATCGCCGGCTTGCTCACGATGGTGTTGGGTTATATCATCCTCTCCATTCCTGCCGGTTACGGTGCCATGGATATTTCGATGACCACCGTGCTGGTGCTCACCTGTATTGCCCTGCTTATCATCGCCTTCGGTAACGGCTTGTTCAAGGGCAATCTGCAGGCCATCGTGGGTCAGATGTACGACAACTTCGAGGCTGAGGCTGCCAAAAAAGGCCCCGAGGCTCTTGAGAAAGCCAAGAGCAAACGCGATCCTGGATTCCAGATTTTCTACATGTTCATCAATGTGGGCGGTTTGATTGCCCCCTTCGTGGCCCCGTTGCTCCGCAGCTGGTGGCTTGGCATGAAGGGTATGGGCTATGAGTCAACCCTGCCGAAACTCTGCCATATGTATCTCAACACTCCCGCCGAAATGACGACCGACCAGATGAATAACCTCAACACCCTGATGAACCAGGTGAACCAGGGCGGTCTTGACCTCACCGACATGGGTGCTGCCTGCAGCAACTACCTCGAGGTGTTCAACACGGGTGTCCACTACAGTTTTATCGCCTCTATCGCTGCCATGCTTATCTCCCTCACCATCTTCCTTTGCACCAAGAAGGGCATGCCCAACCCCGTGAAGAAGGTTGTCGCTGCCGTCGAGGAGAAGAAAGAGGAACTCACTGCTGAGCAGAAGGCTGCTGCCATCAAGGATGTCAAACAGCGCATGGCCGGCCTCTATGCCGTGCTGGGTGTCTGCGTTTTCTTCTGGATGTCGTTCCATCAAAATGGTGTGTCGCTGTCGCTCTTCGCCCGCGACTTTGTCCATAACACCATCCCACCCGAGATTTTCCAGTGCATCAACCCCTTCTTCGTGGTTGTGCTGACCTTCCCCATCATGTGGATTTTTGGCACCAAGTGGGGACGCAAGTTCTCCACCCCCAGCAAGATTGCTATGGGTATGGGTATCACTGCCCTCGCCTATGTGTTCTTGATGGTGTTCTCGATTGTGATGGGTTATCCCGGATCGCAGGATTACCTTGCTCTGCCCATTGAACAGCAGGCTGAAATGAAGGCTGGCCCGATGGTGCTTGTGGTTACCTATTTCTGCCTCACAGTGGCCGAACTCTTCATCAGCCCGCTGGGTATTAGCTTTGTCTCTAAGATTGCTCCGAAACATATCCAGGGTATTTGCCAGGGTCTCTGGCTGGGTGCCACCGGTATCGGCAATGCACTGATTCTCCTTGGTGGTCAGCTGTATGAGAAGATGCCAAGCATTTGGATGTGCTGGGCTGTCTTCATGGTTATCTGCCTCATCGCCATGGGCATCATGCTTGGCATGCTGAAGTGGCTCGAACGCATTACCGCACAGCAGCAGTAAGGAAGATTTCATGTTAGATCCTTTTCGGGGGCGACCTTTCTCGACGCCCCCGATTCTTTTTGGCCTGACAAACAAAGAAGGTCCCAAAACATGTGCTTCGGGACCTTTCTTTTTTCCAATGCGCGTTGTCCAAACGCGAAGCGGAGTGAGGGCTCTTTATTTGTCGAGCTCCTGCTGGCGCAGGTGCTGGACGTAGATGGCCTTCAGGTGCTTCTCGCGGTTGATGACACTGGGCTTGGTGAACTGCTGACGACGGCGCATCTCTTTCACCACGCCGGTTTTCTCGAATTTGCGTTTCAGTTTCTTGAGGGCGCGTTCGAGGTTGTCACCTTCTTTAATAGGAACTACGATCATTGTTAATACCTCTTTCTTGTTAAGGGTTAATAATTAATTGTTATTTAAGACTCGTTGTCTTCTTAGAACATCAGATGACCCTGGGCGGCGGCATCGTTGAGAGCGGCGATGATGCCTTTCTTGTTGATGATGCGCATGCCTTTGGCGGAGACTTTCAAGGTAATCCACATGTCCTCCTCGGGAATGTAGAATTTCTTGGTCTGCAGGTTGGGGCTGAAGGTACGTTTGGTGTGGATGCGGGAGTGCGACACGTTGTTGCCCACAATCACTTTCTTTCCGGTAATTTCACAAATCTTTGACATTGTTGTATAATTTTTATTTTGTTTTTACGTTAATATTATCGCCTTTTCTGAGACGAAAACGGGTGCAAAAGTACCACCTTTTTCCGAACTGACAAAACCTTTCGGCTCTCAAAAACGGCATTTTAAATATTTTTAACATTTTGATAATTATAAATAATTGGTAAATAGTGTGTTGCTAAAAAGTGTGAAATGAGTTTTAACATTATTTTTTCAGTCACTTAGCAACTTTTTTTGAACAAAAACGACCATCTGCAATGTCTCTTTCGCAGAAATTGGACACCTGGTATACCGACTATGGACGCACCCTTCCCTGGAGGGGTATCAGTGATCCGTATCGCATCTGGCTCTCGGAGATAATCCTTCAGCAGACACGCATCGAGCAGGGGCGCGATTACTACCATCGTTTCGTCGAGGCTTTTCCTACGGTGGCCGATTTGGCTGCCGCGTCCGAGGATCAGGTGCTGCGCCTATGGCAGGGTCTCGGCTACTATTCGCGCGCGCGTAACCTGCACGTGGCTGCGCAATATATAATGAATGAATGTGGTGGTGTGTTTCCTTCTGATTATCAAGGTGTCCTAAAGCTTAAAGGCGTGGGACGCTACACCGCTGCGGCCATTGTCTCGTTTGCTTTCCGCCTGCCGTATCCGGTCATCGATGGCAACGTCTACCGCTTCATCAGCCGCCTTTACGGCATCGTCACCCCTATCGCTACAGATGCCGCCTATAGCGAGTTTGAGTCTTTGTTGCTCAAGAAGATAGATCGTCTCCGGCCCGACCGTTTCAATGCTGCTCTGATGGACTTCGGCTCGCTGCAGTGCAAGCCGGTGCCCGACTGCTCGCAGTGTCCTTTCGCCGACGAGTGTACCGCACTCAAAACCGGGCGCATTGCTCTCCTTCCCGTCAAGGCCGCCAAGGCCAAGCCCAAGGAGCGCTGGTTCTACTATTTCCACCTCCGATGGATGGTCAACGGCGTTGAACATACCCTTGTGGAACAGCGTCAGGGCAAGGACATTTGGCGCGGACTCTACCAATTCCCCCTTATGGAGACAGACAGGGAGTTGACAGACAAACAGCTGCCGGTGGAAGCGGCCCGTTTTGCCAAGGAAAAATTCCATCTGCCATCTTTCCGCTTCCTTCTTTCCCCGCCCTTCCGCCACCAACTCACTCATCGCACGATTCACGCCCTCTTTCTTGAGGCCGAACTTCCGTCGGGAACCGCTCCCGCGACGGAAAAATACCGTGCAATCCCCTCTTCAGAAATAAAAAATATCCCCGTATCGCGATTGATTGATAGATATTTGCAGGCTTTGTGAATATCTTTATTTCGCCGATTCGGAAAAAAATCGTAATTTCGCATCCGTATTTCGACTAACAAAAAACTAAAAAGTAAGCATGATTGGAGTTAATAAAGTAATCCTTGTAGGTAACGTTGGAAAAAATCCTGATGTAGTAACATTCCCTTCCGAGGGGTCCGCGCCCGTGAAGAAAGCCTCCTTCCCCCTCGCCACCACCGAATATCGTCGCAACCGCGACAACGAGAGAGTAGAAATCACTGAATGGCACAATGTTGTGTGCTGGCGCGGCTTGGCCGACATCGCCGAGCGCATCCTCCACAAAGGTGCCCAGATCTATGTCGAAGGCCGTTTGCAGAGCCGCTCCTGGGAAGACAAGGAGGGCAACAAGCGCCATGTCACCGAAGTGGTGGCCGACAACCTGCTGCTGCTTTCCAACCGCCAGCGCAACGATGACCCTCAGCACGTCAACAATCCCCTGATGGACATCCTCAACGGCGATACCGAGCCTCTGGGTGATCTCCCGTTTTGACACACAGGCTGTTAAGTAGGCATCAAGCACTTGCCGATGCCTTATCAAGTCCCTATCAACTCCTACCACGGTAGGAGTTGATAGGGACTTCGTTGGTGTTTGGTAGGGGGTTGGGGCGAAGATGGAGGCTTCCGGTCGCCTTAAGGTTGGGAGAGATTGTAGCAGGGATTTTTTCCTATAAAAAACAGGGAGAATCTTTGTTGATTCTCCCTGTTTTTCGGACAGTTTTTTTCTCCGATATCAAAAGCCGGGTTTGCCTAAGAGGCGGAACATATTCTTCTTGTAGGCTTCGACGCCGGGCTGGTTGAAGGGGTTGACGCCCAGGGTGTAGCCGCTGACGCCGCAAGCAAACTCGAAGAAATAGATGAGTTGGCCGAGGGTGTATTCGTCGATACGCTCCACGCCGATTTCCATCACGGGCACACCGCCGGAGAGGTGGGCTTCGATGGTGCCCTCGGTGGCGCAGTTGTTGATTTCGGTAAGGCTCTTGTTGACAAGGTAGTTGATGCCGTCGAGATTCTGCTCGTCGGTGGGCACGGGAACATGGGTGGCGGGCTCTTTGACGCGCACCATGGTCTCCATCATCAGGCGTTCGCCGTCCTGGACATACTGGCCCATCGAGTGGAGGTCGGTGGTGATGCTCAGGCTGTGGGGCAGCAAGCCTTTGTGTTCCTTGCCCTCGCTTTCGCCGTAGAGCTGTTTCCACCACTCGGCCAGATAGCGTAAGTTGGGCAGGCTGCTCACCAGCATCTCGACCTTTATACCGCTGCGGTAGAGCACGTTGCGGATGGCGGCGTACATCATGGCGGGGTTCTCTTCAAGGGTGTCCTTCTCGATGCAGATGCGGCGCATGTCTCGTGCCCCCTGCATCAGGCGGTCGGTGTCGTAGCCGGCCATGGCGATGGGGAGCAGTCCGACAGGTGTGAGCACCGAGAAGCGGCCGCCAACGTTGTCGGGGATGACATACATGGGATATCCTTCCTTGACGGCAATGTCGTGCAAGGCCCCTTTGCGGGCGTCGGTGATGGCCACGATGCGCTGCGAAGCCTCGGTCTTGCCGTATTTCTTTTCGAGGTGTGCCTTGACGATGCGGAAGGCCACTGCAGGCTCTGTCGTGGTGCCCGATTTGGAGATGACGGCCACGCTGTAATCCTCATGGTCCAAGAGTTTTAGCAGCTGACCGTAGTAGTCCTCACCAAGGGTGTGGCCGGCATAGACGACATAGGGTTTCTCTCCGCGGACCAGCGAGGCAAACTCCGATTGCAGGGCCTCAATGACCATGCGGGCGCCGAGGTACGACCCGCCGATGCCGATGACCACGAAGAGTTTGCTCTTTGCACCTAGGCGTGCCACATCGGATTTCATCCGGGCATATTCTTCTTTGTCATATTCTTCGGGAAGATTGACCCATCCGAGGAAATCGTTGCCGGCGGCATCGCCTTTCAAAAGGTGTTCGCGGGCAGCTTTGACCTCTGCAGCAATCTGATTAATAGATTGTTGGTGCTCTTTTCCTGTAGCTTCTGCCAATTTGATGCTCAAATTCTCCATTTTTTTTCGTTTATTTGAGGGTTAAAATACTATTTTTTAGACACTAAAATGCTTTCTGAAAAAAATTTTTTTGCTCGTAACTTCAATATTTTCTTCGAATTAACGCAAGAAAGAAAAAAATATTTTCCACGATTGAAAAAAAATATGTACTTTTGCAAAACTTTCAATAGGAAAAGTACGCTTATTAAAAAAGAATAATATAATAATTAAAAAAAACATTTGATATGCTGAAAAAATTAATCAAGGTTGGCGTTATCATGTCCCTGATGGTGACTGCTATGAACGCCTCTGCCCAGAACACTGGCAAGCCTGAGTATCCTCAGTATGGTTTCTGGAGCAATTGGTCGATTGGTTTCTCCTTCGACCTGAACAACCAAGCCGTTATGAATGGCGAGAGCTTTGATGCTGGTTGGCGTCGCGCCACCAACGCTGGTATGGACATTTTCGCCCAGCAGAAGCTCAACCACGCCTTCGACTGGCGTATCCGTTTTGGCTTCCCCAGCTTCTGGGAGCCCATGCAGGGTTGGAACGGCTACTACAATGACCGTCACATGACCCTCACTCTCGACATTCTGTGGTCCATCAACAACTCGCTTCTGGGCTACAACCCTGATCGTCGCTTCAGCATCTACCTCTATGCCGGTGGTGGTCTCGCCCTCAGCGGCAACAAGGAAGAAGAGACCTCTATCAACAAACAGGACTATGGTACCGTGGGTATCGTTCTTGACGGTGGTCTTGGCGCCAGCTATCGCTTCGGTGAGAGCCACAACATCTTCGCCGAGTATGGCTACGACATCAACGGTGATGCTCCCTCGCCCAGCACATTCTTCTCGAACGCCCTTCACCACACCAACCGTATCTTCCGTCTTGGTTACTACTACTGCTTCGGTGTCACCGCTACCGACAAGGCCGTTGCCGCTCAGAAAGCCATGCTGACTCAGGAGAACTTCGGCGCCCTCAACAGCCAGGTGAACAACCTCGAGCGTCAGGTTGCCAACTCCCGCAACAACGAGAAGAAACTTGAGAATCGTATCGCCGAGCTCGAGGATCAGCTTGCCCAGGCTCTCGCCCAGGGTGGCAAGGGTGGTGCTGGCAACAGCGCTGCTGCCGACAGCCTCCAGGCCGTTATCGATCAGATCAAGGCCGACCAGCTGAACTTCTACGCCATGCCCTTCTCCGTCCTGTACGGTGTTGATGAGTGGCAGGTTTCCGAGGATGAGGATGCCAAAGTCAAAGCCGTTGCCCGCGTCCTCAAAGACAACCCCGATGTTAAAGTGCTCGTCGTTGGTTTCGCCGACTACACTGGCAGCGACAGCTACAACATGAAGCTCTCCGAGAAACGCGCCAAAGAGGTCAAGCGTCTCCTTGTCAAGAAATATGGTATTGCCGAGGATCGCATCCAGACCGAGTACAAGGGTAAGAGTGTTGCCTTCGGCGACATCCAGTACGCCCTCAACCGTCGTGTCAGCTTCTACCGTGTGATTGAATAGTCCAGAAGG
>JAEEGI010006551.1_pt1 | contig 26258 bp, 25 predicted proteins | sample 8958751 | NCBI WGS metagenome assembly JAEEGI01 (sample SAMN16246545, study PRJNA631951) | gut metagenome | biome: gut microbiome; feature: rumen; material: KS-attached | host: Bos | place: Iran: Karaj | collected 2018-10 | reverse complement strand
CTCATGAGCCACAGATCCATTATGAAGACCTTCGCTCCGGCTTCGTCCTCTTCGTGTCCGAGGCTTACTGCGACAACGCCGTTGTCACCGAATTTATCCTCGAGCCTTCCGTAGCGCGTAATGTATTTGGGATCTGCTGCAAAGGCTTCTATCTCCGCCCTGCTGCATCTCTTGGTCGTAAGGTTGAACTGGTTGCTCTTGTTGGTGAGCTCCGCGATCCTTTCCATGTATACGGGCGGGAACGGTCCGATGTCTGCCTCCATTTCGAGCGACTTTAAGTAGTCTTCGTAGTTGTCAAAAGAACTTTGCATCCTGGCGCGTTCTATGTTTGCCTTGTACATGTCGCCGCGCTTCAGGTCCTCGTCGGAAAGTCCCGTTACTTCAAAATATCCGTTCCTGTCCAAAGTCCCGATGTATGTCTCGGGTGCGCCCACGGCTGGCACGCTTATGCCCGGGATATTGCTTTCGACAAGGTCTCTTTCCATCGGGTTGTCGTCGACAAAAACGAAACTGTCCGCGCCTATGTTGATCTCCTGCGCGGTCTGCACGATGTTGCGGTCCTTGTTCTCCCAGTTTGCCTTGATGACAAGGAAATCATCCGGCTTCAGCGTGGAGTCCGGCCTGTTAAGTCCGGCAAGGGCATTCTCCTCGTCGTTCTTCGATGCGACCGTAAGGAGCACGCCTATGTCCTTGTGAGCCTTAACATACTGCTGGAATTCGGTATAGAGTTCCGAGACCGCGTCCTCATGTCCGATGTGGATGTTCTCCGGACCGTCGTCGCCTACGATGCCGCCCCAGAGGGTGTTGTCCATATCGAGCGCTATCGCCTTCTTGTTCTTGCCGTAGATGGCCTTGATGATGCGCGCAAGATTAAACGCGAAGTCCGGGATCGCACTGACGCTCAGCGCATACTTGTATCTGTACCAGTCACCGGGGTCTGCCCAGCGCTTGATACCGTACTCTGCGGAGATGTAATTGATGTCGTTGATGAAGAAACTGCCGTGCGTCCTCGCGTACTCGTGAAACCTGGAATTCAGCCTCGTTACGAAGTTCAGCCTGCCGTGGATGTCCGAGGCATCGCTGTTGCCTAAGAGCCTAAAGTACGGCATCTCGAAATTGTTCTGGATGATGGTGCAGCCGTACCTTACCTCAAGGGACTGCCACACCTTCTCGAAACGCTGATATGTCTCATCGAGAAGACCGTCCACCACTTCGGGAGACTGACCTGCACAGGGGTATTCCGGGATGTTCCTTGTTGTCGTGTGCACGAAAACGAGGTCCGGCGCGAAGGCATCCAGTTCTTCGTTGCCGAACACTGCATCTTCAAAGAATTTGTTGTACTCGGACTCCCAGAACTCCGGCCTGATGCCGTAGTCCAGCAGGAACAGCTCGAGGATCTGCTTTATGTCATTGGTAGTAGACCCTCCGAGGATGGCTATCTTCTTATCTATGTATTTGATGTCGGGACGCTCGAGAAGCTGCCTTCTGATCGCCTTCTTCTTACGCAGTATATAGTCCGGATCAAAGGGATACTCTAATTCCTTCATCGCGCCGGTGTATCCTGTCAGCGGAGAAGACCCTTTGCTTCAGCAATTGTGTTCTGATAGTCGCACAGATAGTAGAAGCTGTAGAAAGGAACGAACATGATGAGGACAGAGATGATCGGGCTGTAGAACTTGTTGATGCCGATCTTGTTTGCCTCTTCTTCCATTGCCGTAAATACCTGATAGTAGTAAACCCACATTACGATTCCGCCGGTAACAAGACCGATAAGTAATGCCAGCCAGTAGTTAAGGACCGGCTTGCTCGGATAAGGGTTGATCTTACGCATATTGGTATCGATCTTGTACCAGAAGAAGATTCCGTACAGACCGCATGTTACCATTGATATCAGACATTCAACAATCCAGTTAAGCTTGCTCATATAATCTCTCCTCTTACTTCATGATCAGAATTCCTGATCCATAACTACACTAGTATATCACACGAAGATTTGCGTTAAGTAGTCTTTATTGTCATAAACCTTAAGTACTGCAGGCAATCCGCGGGCTTTTTTGTGTAGTTTTATTTCAGCCCGCGTTCATTACGCGTGATATAAATAATATCGGCCCAAAGGCCTGAGAGGTGGAATATGGAAGATCTTACTTTTCTGAGAGATCTGGCGATCATACTTTGTGTTGCCAAATTGTTCGGTATCGCGGCACGTAAATTCCGTGCTCCTGAAGTCGTCGGCGAGATACTCGCAGGCGTCCTGATCGGACCCGCCGTAGTCGGAATCCTCAACAAGACCATCCCCGCTCTGGCGCAGACACCTCTCCCGGTCCTCGTAGACGAGAGTGACTTTATCTCCCAGATGGCTAAGATCGGCGTCATCATGCTCATGTTCGAAGCAGGTCTGTCCACAGACATGAAGAAGCTCAAGCAGACGGGACTCAAGGCTACGGCCATCGCCTGTGCAGGCGTGTTCATCCCGCTCATATCAGGCGCGGTCCTGTTCATGGCATTCTACGGCTGGGGCGGATTCGGTTCGGATGAGATGCTCAAAGGACTGTTCATCGGAACCATCATCTCAGCCACTTCCGTCAGCATCACGGTCGCAGCCCTGAAGGAACTCGGCAAGCTTAACGGACTCATCGGAACAACGATAACGAGTTCTGCCATCATCGACGATGTCATCGGCATCATCGTCCTTACCTTTGTCCTGAGCGCCAGAGGGACCGAGACCAACATCTGGATGATCATCATCAAAGCCGTACTGTTCTTCGCGATAGCGATCATCTCCGGCTTTGTCGTATATAAGATCTTCTCCTGGCTCGACAAGCGTTATGAGCACACGAGAAGGATCCCCATCGCATCTCTCGTATACTGCCTGATAATGGCGTTTGTTGCAGAGAGGTATTTCGGGATCGCCGATATTACCGGTGCATATGTCGCAGGTGTTGTCCTGTGTAACCTTCACGATGCTTCTTATGTCGAGAGAAGGATCGATATCTCGGCGTATATGGTTTTCGCGCCGGTGTTCTTTGCAGGCATCGGTCTCAAGGTGTCCTTCGAGACCATGGACCTGAAGCTCCTGTTGTTTTCCGTCTGCTTCGTGCTCGTTGCATGCCTGAGCAAGATCTTTGGCTGCGGCGGAGTGGCAAGGCTCTGCAGGTTCAAGGGTAACGATGCGCTTAAGATAGGCGTCGGCATGATGACCCGTGGCGAGGTCGCGCTCATTACTGCTTCCAAGGGACTTGCCGCAGGACTGATCACCGAGGATTTCTTTACGGCCGTGATCTTACTGATACTGGTAAGCTCCATCACGGTGCCTATCCTTCTCAAGTCAATGTATAAGAGACATCCGGCAGACTAAACTCGAGCAGCACGCTTGCTCGCTAAGGTCCTCCGCGCTTCGCTTGTGCGGAAGTCGCTCGCGAGTGTGCTGCTCTCAGTCAGTACTCAAAGTTGCTTTAATGAAAGCTTTTTACCAGGAGGCCTGATCGCCCCAATTCCATTCGGATGACCAGTAATCATCGCTCGGAGATACACGGTCTTCGAGGGCATCCTGCATGATATCCTGAAGCTGATCTTCGGGATTCTGCTCTCCGCCGGAAGGAGTAGGCGTGGGCGTAGGCGTAGGCGTGGGATCGTTCGGATCAGAAGGAGTAGGTGTCGGCTCAGGTGTAGGTTCAGCCTGCTGCAGGAGCTCTTCCTCGAACTCGTCGATCTCATCCTTGAGAGTCTGGGCCGGGTCATAGTGACCTGTTCCCTTGTCATTGGCACACCCGTCCTCACAAAGGATGTCGCGGGCTTCGTCCAGTATGTCGAGAACCTCTTCCAGATTATCTTCATTGATCTTGTCGGGATCGATGGGAGCTATCAGTGCCAGAGCATAGTTGACCCTGATCATGCAGTCTGCAGGCTCCGGCGGATTGTAAGACAATGCCAGGTCATACTCTGCGATCGCTCTGTCGTAATCACCGAGAGAATAGAATATATTTCCCCTATTATAAGGATTGATGTACGGTTCGGTGAAGCCCAGGAAGCCGAGCTGGTTGAATTCATACTTCTCTTTCTTGTAGTTCTTGATCATGTTCCTGTTGCTGTAGTAGGCAAGCAGGAGGATGCCCATGAAGATCACGAGCAATACCCATATTCCGACTATGACTCTTTTTGTGATCCTCATATCAACCTCTTCGCTTTACACTAATAAATTCATATGCAACAAGGACAGCCAGCGGGATCATAAAGAAATAATAGAGCTCCGCATATCCTTCTCTCTTATCTTCTTCAACATCGGTATCTACCGAATTCTTGATGTTATTGAGTGTCGATTCAATCCTCTCGGTCCTGTCCATGTGGACATAGGATATGCCGAGTTCCTGTGCGATCTTCTTGAGATTGCTCTCATCGATGTACGATACGGCAGGCTGATAGGGATAATCCCTCTCATCCATGAGCACCTCTGACTCGCCCGTGTAAGCATCGGTGACATGCATGATGCCGCCCTTGGTCGTACCGTATCCCATTACCGCACCGCCGTCGATGTACTCTGCAAGGTCATCGAAAGGCTTGAGCGCATAATCATCCGTTATCTCGCCGTCACTTATGAAGAAGACGTATATCGGATCGTCGCTTCTCTCATCGGCTGCTTCGAGGACATTCTCAAGAGTATCCTTTACAACACTCAGATTGGTTCCGAATGCATACCTGTAATAGACCGGAGCGATGCTGTCGACAAATGCCTTTGCAAATTCCGGATCGTCGGTGAACGGGGTCAGGACCTGCGCATCATTGTTGAAGTCGATAATGCTGTACTCTGCGCCCGGGAACTCGTCTATGATGTAGGCGATGTCGGCCTTGGCTCCGTCGAACCTCGGATTTTTGCCGTCGTAATCCTCGGCGACCATGCTTATCGTATCATCTACGACAAATATGATCTTGCACTTTGTCACTTCCTGCTCGACCTTGACATGCTTGTCTCTGATCATCGGTCTCAGGTTGATGACGAACAGGAGCAGTATGATGATTATCTGTCTGATGTAAGGTGCTACCCCCCTCCTCTTAAGACAGAGAAGGATGACGCAGATGACTGCCATTGCCCCTACCGGGATTATCGGATTAAAGATAATATCGTCCATGGGCTACACCTTCGTTACAAATGCCAGCAATATCATTGCCGCTATGGTGGTCAGGAGAAGATAGAAAGGCATCTCCGGCTGATCCACTTCAGTTATCTCATACGTTGCATCATCAAGTGTCTCCACCTGATCCTCTATCGCAGACACGATATCTCTTACGGCTGTATTGCTCTCGCCGTAGAAGAATTCGCCGCCTGTATCCTCGACAGTCTTCTTCATCTCTTTGAGATCGCCTGAATACATATACTCGGTTCCGATACCGTAGACGATAATATTCTTCTCTTCGCATATCTTTCCGGCATCGGGAAGAGTGATAAGCTCTTCTCCCGCCAGATCGTTATCTGTCGAGAATATGATGATCCTTGTTCTGTCCGGATCTTCCTCGAGGTTGTTGAAGCTGAGAGCAGCCGCAGCGAGACCGTCGCCGATTATCGAAGAACCGCGCATCTCGTTGCCGACGAGCGTACCTTTGCTGATGAAGTCATCAAGCCTGACGTATTCATCCCAGTCGACATTAAAAGAGCTATAGTAGTCTGTCCTCATCTCCAGGGCTTCTCTTATCGTCTCCAGAGTGTCTATGACATAGTCGTAATCAGTAGTGAGGGGGCAGATAAGGACTGGTGTCGTATTGAATATTACGATGCCTACCTTCTGGCCTTCGAGATCTTCCACGACATCTATCAGCTTGTCGACAAGGACCTCGTTAAGTTCATCGACCGTCGTCGAGATGTCCATGCAGATGATGATGTCCCTGTTATAGTTCTCGATAGTTGTCGTCTCAGTCTTATAAGGACGCGCCATGAGGAATCCCGACAACAGGATGCTGGAGATGATCGATAAGGACAGAAGGAACTTCATTACCTTATATGAGCGCACCTTGAACTTGTAGTAAGGCAGATTCTTAAGGTAGTCGGGAACAACGACCTTGGAGCCGCCCTTGTATTTCCTCCTGCGGTGGAGGCTGATGAAGGTGAGAACGATGTAGACTAACGCTACGGCACCGCAGATATATAAAGCTATCTCGTACTTCAGTTCCATTCCGCTATCGTCCTCTTCGTCTTCTTGATAGACTCTTTTGCATCGCCTTCGGATATCCTGTCGAACTCAGGCTCATAGTATTCCTCGACAAGATCTGCCAGTGTATTCATCTTTGCCATGCGGATCTCATAGAGCGTGTACTTCTGAACTTCGATGCCCGTTGCCTCATATGCAAAATTCCTTATGAGCTTACTCATCTTCTCGTAAGTAGGTCTGATGAGTGTCGGGTCTTCAAGGAATGTCCTCTCGATCTTCTCGAGTCTCGCGAGGTATTCCTGCTTGAGCTTATTCATATCCGGCTTGGTCCAGAGAAGCTCCTTAGCTGTGATCTTGCGCTTATTCTTCCTGCTCTTGATGACACGGACAAGGATATAGATGACCACTACAAGCGTGATCAGCAGCAACAGCGCACCGACAATGAGTATCGGTGCTGTTGAATAATCAAGCATGTTCCTAAGCTTAACACTTGTAGGCATCTTTACTTCCTCGTCTTATGCTTCTCAAGAAGCTCTATTATTCCTCTCTCGACATTGTTCGACGATCTTATTGTCGTCATTGCTATGCCGTTCCTCTTAAGCTTGTTATCACACTCGGCAAGGACGCGTCTCTTCTCTTCCTGCTGAAATTTCCTGAGCTTCTTGCTCCTTGTGATGTACGCCGGCAGATAATCACTCTGCTCGATACCATATACGTTCTTGCCGAAAACATCCGCATCGCTGACATTGATCAGCAGCACATCGTGCACGAGTATCAGCTGCCTTAGGAGTGATTCCGATACTTTGCTGATGCCTTCCATATCGGTTACGATCACAACGATCATCCTTCTCCTGATATTGCGGATGATGTATTCGAGCGACTGGTCTATGTTCGAATTATTCTTCAGGCTTACCGCTTTGTTGTAACCGGACAGTATGGTCTCCAGATTAAGGAATCCCATCCTGAACGGGAAGCGGCACATCTTCTCGCCGTCGGAATATATCGCACTTACATAATCGCCGTTGCTGGTGACCATGTATGCCAGGCTGCCTCCGCCGATGAGTGCGACCTCCCTCTTCTCCTCACCTTCGGATGTATCTGCGAGCATCCTGCGGTTGGTATCCATGACCAGCATGATGTTGTGCTTCTTCTCGGCAATATACTGCCTTATGAGCACCTTCTGGCTTCGGGAGGTTGCCTTCCAGTCGATGTCTTTGACATCGTCGCCGGGAACATACTCTCTCAGCTCATCAAAATTCATGCTGCGGCCTTTGTAGATCGAGTTATAAGAACCGTCCAAGACCCTGCTCGTGGTCTTCTTGGTGGAGATGGTCTTATATCTCTTGAGGCCGTCCTTTATCCTGGAAATATACTCGAGTCTCATGGAGTGTTGATAGCTCCGACGATTGCATCGATGATCGACTCTTCACTGACACCGTCAGCAACAGCCGCGAAGTTCAGCATGATCCTGTGACGGAGCACTTCGTAACGTAGTGCCTTAACGTCGTCAGGTGTGCAGTAGCCTCTGCCTCCGATGAGTGCCATCGCTTTCGCTGTCTCCATGAAAGCGATCGCAGCACGTGTGGAAGCGCCCATTGCAACATAGGATGCGAGCTCAGGCGATATGAAGGCCTTGGGCTGACGTGAAGCCTGGACAATGTCTACGATGTATTTCTTGATCGTAGGCGCGATATAGATCTTCCTGCAGAGCTGCTGGAGGAATACGACATCCTCCATGCTCGCGACTGCACTGCTGCCTGTATAGATATCTGCTTCTATCCTGTTGAGGATCTCGATCTCCTGTGATTCGGTGGGATATGTGATTACTTCCTTAAGAAGGAATCTGTCGAGCTGAGCCTCGGAGAGCTCGTATGTACCTTCCTGCTCGATGGGGTTCTGTGTGGCAACAACTACGAATACGTCGGGAAGCTTGAATGTCTGGCCTCCGATACTTACCGATCTCTCCTGCATTGCCTCGAGCATGGCGCTCTGTGTCTTTGCACTGGAACGGTTGATCTCATCGAGAAGAACGAAGTTGGCATATACCGGACCTATCTTGGTCTCAAAGGTATTGTTGCTCATGTTGAATGTCTGAGTTCCGATGATGTCGCTCGGAAGAAGGTCCGGGGTACACTGTATCCTCGAGAACTTACCGTTGACGGACTCGGTCACGATCCTTGCCGCGGTCGTCTTGGCAAGACCCGGAACAGATTCGAGAAGGATGTGTCCGTTGGCGATCATGGATACGAGGAGCGATATTCCGAGCTGCTCCTGGCCTACGATCTTGGACGCATAATAATTCCTTATCCTTGCGATGATCTGATTCGCACGCGCGGTCTCTTCCGGTGTAACTGTAGATACCGGCGTATTTACTTCTGCAATGTTTTCCATAGTCAGCTCCTCTTTCCAAAAATCAACAATACAGTAATGAGTATATAATTTTTGACAAATGAATTATAGCCTAAAGTGCGGCAGTTACCAGTTGTCTGTTAGTTGCAAGGTGATACTTACTACGCCAATATGATAGTACTGTTCCGCTACTATGTCAACTATGAATTTGAAAAGATTTCTATCTCGCCAGATATTTGAAGAAACTGCTGTCTTCCGTAATGCAGACGAAGTTGCTCTCATCTGCTTTGATGCTGCCGTCCGTGTCCACGACAAAGATATCTGCCGGTTCCATCTCCTCCAGAGACATCATGGACTTGGCATACGGATAGAAGAAGCTCCTGGCGGGATCTATTGCTCCAGCTATACTGCTCACAATATCTGCAGAAGGCGCCAGAAGACCGAGTATCAGTACGAGCGTAAGGATCTTGGATCTTATGCTTTTCCTGAAGTCGTACTCGCCAAACAGATATTTACCGACCATGGCCATCAGGATGACGATGGCGGGGATAGACGTCCTCATGCAGAAATCCGAGAAGGCAGCCCTGTCATAAGGGTAGTTAACGATATCAAATGCAGCCGTCCCCATGAACACCAAAGGTATTATCAGAAACGAACACAGGAGCAGGATACACTCGAACATCCTCTTCTTCCTGAAGAGCACCAGCACGGTTATGATGTGGCAGCCGATAAGGAATGCGAGATACGACTTCCAATGGATCGCGGTATAACCGAGACCGAAGATCATGCTTCCGCTGCTCTTGTTCGAGGTTATATACATCGCTACCGGCGGGAAGACAGATACGGCCGCAAGTATGTTGGTAAGGGATGCAATGCTGAATACCACTTCCTTGAGCCTGCCGTCCTTCGCCTTCACAACGAGATCTCTCACCGCGAAAGCGATCATGAACACGAAGATGCCTAGAAGCGGAAGAGGCGACGTTATCATGAGGCTGAGACCGATCAGGGCATAACACTTCGCTGATCTCTCGTTAAGGAACAGCAACGTTGCAAGCCATGCAGGGACGGACTGGTTGAACACCCATGCGAGCTGCGCAGACATCGAGCTGAACACCCAGCAGTTCGTCGTCGTATCGAACTGTCTGCCCTGATCAAAGAACACTTCCGGCATATTGTTAAGTGCCGTCTGTGTGCACATCGAGATGACATCCATGTCGCTGAAAAAGATGAACAGCAGGAGCATTATCAGTGTGGGCTTGAATCCCTTCGCGCCGGTATAGCTCTTCAAGAGCAGCGCGCACAGGAAGACCAGAGCCGAGCTCCATACCACGAGTGCGACCCTGCCGATATTCCATGCGGCATCTTCGCCCATGAAAGTGAACAACTTCGCGACGGAACCCGGTATCAGCCAGTACCCTATATAGTATGACAGGCCGTAACCTTTGAGACTTCCTTCATAGCGCACCGGCCAGTCCTTCAGGATCAGGTCTGCATATATCGGATTGCGCCAGAACATATCAGTCTTGGACGCAGTGAATCCTCCGATGCCGGTCAGAAAGCACCAGGCCGTGACCATAAGGATGATCAGTATCAGTTCTTTGGGGCTTATCCTGATCTTACGATCGTCACTGTCCCTGAACACGGCAAAAAAGAACGCTGCCAGCAGCGCGACCGTAAGGGGAATGCTGAACGCGATCCTGATCCATCCCAGGAAGAAGAACACCGTCGGGAGAATCAGTGCGGCAAGGCATATTGCCTTGATCTTTTTGTATTCAAAGGTCAGTTCCTTCATAATCCCAATTATAATGCATAAGACGATTTAGGCTATAATACAAATGGAATCAAGATATTGGCGAATAGGGGAACTGTTATGAAGATCAAAGACACTATCTGCAGAATGACATCACTCTTGCTCATAGCGGCAATGGCAGTTCCGCTGGCATCGTGCAGCATCTTCGCGCGTAAGGAGATCATCGAGGCAGCGGACAGGCTGGGCGCCGAGATCACAGACGGAAGCGCAGATGACATCCTTTCCATGTCGAGCAAGAAGCACAAGAAGTTCAGTGAAGAACTCAGTGCTCTGATATCAGGTGAAGGATACACGGAAGAAGAGAACCTGTATGCCGATGCCGTAAGACAGACGATGGAATACGAAGTGGACGAATCTTCCGTAACAGTCGACGGAGACAACGCGACATGCGATATCGTCATATCCCTCGCAGATTACGCCTCACTCACAGGCGGTGATTATGACACCATAAATGACCTTACTGATGCAGTCTCTTCCTGCGGCAAGACCGACATCACATTCACTGCCGAATTCAGGAAGAAGGACGATGAATGGCGCGTCGAGAATCTGAACAGCGAAGAATTCCTTAAGATATTCGAATACAGGAATGCCGAGTTTACCATCGGCAGAGCATCCTTAATAGAGACGGCAAATACCCTGGCCGGATTCATCGCGGAAGGCACTTCGGCAGACATCGAAGCGCTGTCATTCGATCCTGTGGAGGACGGTGCTTTCGAGTATCTTCTTGCAGAAGGCATAACGGGAGACGAGAAGGATTTTGCCGATGCCGTAAGACAGACGTTCAATGTCACTGTCCCTGAAGATTCTGCAACGGTAACAGGCCTTATCGGGACCTGCGACATAGTCGTGGAATCCGCAGATTATGAGAGCATAGCAGACGGCAATTACAGCAGTATCAGCGAGCTTCTCGCCGCGGTGGCAACAAGCGATACCATAAGTTATACATTTACCGCCGAGTTCATAAGAGAAGGCGATAACTGGTATATCACCAACCTGGCGTCGGAAGACTTCGAGAACATCTTCATCTACAGATATATGGTGCTCAGCATAAGCGACTTCTCCGGAACATATGTAGCAGAAGTCGATGTTACTGACGAGTTCAACACACAGATAGAGGCGAATGTCGGAGCAGGATCCACCAACGGCATGACGGGATCCATCATCGCTCTGGTAACCATGGAACTGAACAAGGACGGTACATATTCCATCGGCATCGACCGCGACGTATTTGCACAGACAATTTACGATTATGCCGATACGAACATCGATAAGCTCATAACGAATTTCCTCGGCGTATCTTCCACTGACCAGATAGAGCTCCTGGTAAAACTTGCAGGCTACAAGGATTATGCCGACATGAGATCCCAGCTTCTCGGGCAGGTCACCGATATGCTCGGCGGTCTCAGCACATCAGGTCTCGACCGCGACGGCGACTATACCGTAAGCGGCAGCACCATCACTTTCTTCGGTGATGACAACACAAAGACAACAGACGACATAACGGGAAGCATAGATACTTACGGCAAGATCACGGTCACGGCTCCGATAACGGATCCGGATGCAGCCATGCTATTTGGTGCGGATGAGATAACGCTTGTTTTCGCGCCGGAGGATTAACCCGGAAGCATCCCTCTCTTATTGAAGGTCTGCCTGCCGTCCGTCATGATGTAGTCTCCTCCGAATCTGATCTGATCGCAGAAGTCCTGTATCGAAGTGAGTCTCCTCCTGAACGCCATGCCGGCTCCGAGCAGATTGACGCTGTGGATATCCGATCCTGCCGTTCCGGGAAGTTCGTGCTCATTGGCATACTTAACGGCACGTTCGTTGAACTCGGGCCTCTTGTTGGAAGCGTTGATCATCTCCACTCCGTCGACGATGTCCGGGAAGAGCCTTATCTCAGGTATGTACGGTTCTTCGCGGTAAGGGTGGGCCTGGACATATATGCCTCCGCCCTCATGCACTATCCTGCTCATCTCCACGGGATCACTGTGTCTTAACTCCGGATGCTCCTTCATCCATTCCGGCGTAACACCGTAGATAAGGAACTCGGTTCCGTTGAATCCCGCTTCCATTCCGAACCACACATCGAGACCTATCTCGTCTCCCCTGGCCTTGGCCTTGCGGTACCCCTCTGTGAAAAGATCTACCCACGTCTCCCAGGGAAGGCTCCTGTCGACACAGGTGTTGCCGCCCCAGTTGTGATCGGTGACGATTATTCCCGCATAACCCGCCGCCTTGGCGCTGTCAGCCATCTCCGCGCCGGTGTTTTTCGCGCAGGCGCTCGCGCTGCACGTATGTAAGTGTGTCTCGTAGAGATATGGGTATGCTTCTGTCATGTCATTCCTTCGCAAGATACTTGAAGAATAAAGTATCTTCATAGTCCTCTGTCATGTAATTATTTGTACAGTTTACAAGATGAACTTCATTTTGAATATTACCGAAAGAATACACCTCTTCTGAGTTGCGAGGAGAACCCTTGATTTCATTGCCTGCTATAACGAACAGATTCTCCAGCGCAGGGAACATCATCAGTATAAGGACAAGTGCGACCAACACTGTCTTTATCTTCTTCGCAGGTTCCTTCGGCACTTCGTTTGCAGCGGCTTTCTCAGCAATCAGGCCCGTGAGGTAAAGCTGTATCACGAACAAAGCGGGCATGGATCCTCTCATTGTAAAATCATTCATCTCAGATACCACATAGACCGGAAGTGCGACCAGTGTCAGCATTGTTGCCGCAAACATCGGATCGCTGATATGTCTTTTGCGCAGTATGAGATAAAACGGCAGCACCTCCAAAGACAAGAAGATCAGATATGCCGGTATGAATAGAAGAGGATTGTCATAGAGTGTCCAGGACAGACCTTGAAATGATACTCCTCCCGAATTACTCGTGTACAAGCTTCCAAACAGGAAGAGTATCAGTACAGCAGAAAGGATGTTGACCGGGGTAAAGATATTTTTGATCGCATTAATGCCTTTGCCGGCGCCATTCTCTTTGCGGAATAATGCACCTATCGCAAGAGGCAGTATTCCAATAGTCGCCCAGGGAGAATACGCGAAGAGTATTCCCGCAGTAAGGCCTTCCGCCCTGACATCCGGCTGCGTCATCAGCAGCAGTACGATAAGGAAGCATGGCACTACCTGATTGAATACGTTACTGAGTTCGGTAAAATTCGCCACATAGCACAAATACGGAACATACCCTTCCATCCATAGCCACCAATCATAGTGGCAGATCATATTGATTACATTGGGTATAACATCAAGGCCCGCAAAGAAGACATAAAGAAACGGCCCTGCATAAGAAGGCCTCTTAGCAAAAACCGTCATACCCAGAAAGGTAAGGAATATCCCAATGGAATTCCAGAGAAGAAGAGCAATACATCCGGCTGTCATGCCTCCGAACTTGCCTATGAGCGCAGCAGGAAGAAGATAGGTAAAGTAGTAGCAAAATGCCCACTTGTTCTCATGTACGGCAAAGAACTCACGAACAACAGGATTGGTCTGTGTTGCAGAGTCGAATATTACGGGCCAATCGTAATCTATAAGATCTCTGAGCATAGCCCGTCTGAACACATGATCCTGAAGAGTATAAACAAATTCACCTACGCCGGTGATCAACGAGATCAACAGGGCAAGAACTGCACATATAACGACATAAGACCAGGGAAGCTTAATGAACTCTTTGAGTGCGGAGGACTTATACCCCGGGCCTCTCACGGCAAACACGAGAAGCGCAATAAATACGAGCGCCATCGGAATGCCGATGTACGGCCTGAGATACCCCGAACAAAAGATCAGGACCGGGATCATCAGGAATGACATACAAAGGATATAGTAAGTCCTTGCTGTCATTACCAGGGCCCCGAGTCCTGCTTTCTTTTTTATCGCTTCTTCTGATCTCATCCTCTGGATTCTCAGACGGCAGATTCACCGTTGAGCTGAGCAATGATGTTCGGAAGCTCTCCGTCAACAACATCATTGTCAAGCTGGCATGTGCCTGCATTTGCATGTCCGCCGCCGCCATAGCAGAAGCAGAGTTCTCCGATATCGACATTGCTGGCCTTGTTGATGATGGACTTGCCGATCATGACCGCCGTGTTCTGCTTCTTGAAGCCCCATGCGACGTGAACGCTTATCTCAACTTCAGGCCACATTGCATAGACCATAAAACGGTTGCCTGCATAGATGGTCTCGAGCGGACGCAGGTCAATGACTGCGACCTTGCCCTCGATCTTAACGACTTCCTCAAGCTGCTTCTTGAACAGCTCCTGCTGCTCGAAATACAGATCCACACGCTCCTTGACATCGGGAAGCGCAAGAACTTCGTCGATGCTGTGGTTTACACAGTAATCGATAAGCTCCATCATGAGATCGTAGTTGGAGATCCTGAAGTCGTGGAAACGTCCGAGTCCGGTCCTGGCATCCATGAGGAAATCCATCAGTACCCAGCCTGTAGGATTGAGGATCTCTTCCTTGGTGAAGTCGGCGCTGTCACCCTTATCAACTGCCTCGAGGATCTCTTCTGTGACTGTCTTGAACTTATCCTTGCCGCCATAGTATTCATATACAACACGTGCAGCGGATTTTGCTCCTCCGATGCAGATGAACTTTCCCTGGAATTCATCTTCATCCGTTCTGATGAGCTCTGTCTCATGGTGGTCAAAAGCGAGTCCTACTCTCGGATCGAACGGAAGGTTCGTTGTGATGTCATTCTCCGTTATCTCGACCTTGCCGTCCTGAACATCCTTAGGATGTACGAACTTGATATCACCGATCATGTCGAGCTCTTTGAGGAGCATGGCACAGACAAGACCGTCAAAATCACTTCTTGTAACAAGACGCATATTTCCCATAGATACAAACCTCCCAATATCGGTTGAATTTATATATCTAATATATCAGCAATTTTTGAAAATGGGGCTGAATAAAATGTTAACAGTTAGGTCTTTCCCCTGCCTTCGGCGGACCTCCCTGAGGACCCCGCAGTCCGACTGCCCTGACTACTATCGGAGATATCACTGCCGCGATGACATAAGCCGCGACCATGGTGAACGGGAGCATAACGATCCACTGACCGAGCCACATTGCCGCGAACGGCGGCTTGACCGGCATGTCTATCTTGTCATAGGCCTGCAGCATGCTTATGAAGCTCAGCACCAGGCTTATTATCACGGTATTGCCCACCGCGAAAGGAATGCAGTTGATCAGGGTGAACTTGAGACCGGGAGGATTGGCTCCCGCCTTCGCAGCGAGCATATGTCCCCACTTGGAAAGAGGAACGATCAGGGCGACCACGATGCCTGCCGCTGCCGACTCCAACACTCCGGTTATGAGCATGACCGGGAGAGGAGGCATGGACTGAAGCTGCACGTCAGTCTTGCCTGCCCTGGCAAGGAATACGGAGATCACGCCGAGAAGGACCGACATGACGACAGCCATTATCAGATTGACTTTCTTCTCTTTTTTTCTGATCTCGGGATCCATGACCGTGTATCCTGCCTTTTTTGTAAATCTTATAGGATTTTATACATTCCCGTCAAACGCGAGTTATAATAACCGGGTAATAAATTATTGAGGAGATAGGAACTGATGATATTCAAGAAGATCATTTCCGCGATACTTACCGCGGCAGTCGCGATTTCGATCGCAGGCGTTCCCGTTAAGGCTGAAGCGACGTATGCTCTCGGCGGCATGGCTCATGTCCAGGACCAGGGTGATACGGCAGCAGTATGGAACGCAGAGACAGGAGAGATCACGTTGGGATCCAGAGGTCTGTCGAGACGTCTGGAGAAGATCAACATATCTTTCGAGAACAACACGGGATACGCGGGTTCGCTCGAGTACCGCGTGCACATCCAGGACATAGGCTGGACAGAGTGGCTTCCCGCAGGATCCGATGCAGGAACGGCCGGACAGAGCAAGCGTCTCGAGGGCATAGAGATCCGCCTTACAGGTGAACTCGCATCCTACTACAATGTAGTCTACAGAGCTCACATCCAGGATTACGGAGATGCCCAGGGATGGGTCGCCAACGGCGCTCTCGCAGGCTCTACCGGTGAATCCAAGAGAGTCGAGGAGATCAAGGTAAAGCTCGAACCCAAGTCGGCTCCCACCTTCTCTTCCAGTGTCATATATCATGTGCACAGACAGGACTACGGATGGGAATCTGACTGGAAGGCCAACGGAGCCGTATCCGGAACCACGGGTCAGGCAAAGCGTCTTGAAGCCATCACTATCTCCGTGTCCGATCCGGCTTACAGCGGCGGCATCAAGTACAGGACTCACATCCAGGATATCGGATGGCAGGAATGGAAATACGACGGAGACCTCTCCGGAACGACCGGAATGGCCAAGCGTCTCGAGGCAATACAGATCGAGCTCACGGGAGACATGGCATCCAATTATGATGTTTATTACCGTGTTCACGTCGAGGGCTTCGGATGGCTCGGCTGGGCAAAGAACGGTGAATCCGCAGGTACTTCAGGTCTGTCTCTGAGACTCGAAGCCATCCAGGTCGTAATGACGGCCAAGGGTGCGGGAGCGCCGGGCTCAGTTGCAGGTATCACGAGCGTGAGACCCGAGAGCACCTTCAGTGATGCTGATTTTGACATGATCGTAAGCCAGGGCCTGTACTCCGGCTGGATCACGGCAGGAGGCTGCACATATTACATCATCAAGAATGCGGACGGCACCGGCAGACTTGCCGACGGCGTAGTCAATATCGACGGAACGGATTTTGTCTTCTCCAACGGTAAGCTCGCACCTAACCAGCGCATAGTTACAAATAACAAGATCTACTATACTGACGGAACGGGCAACGTGTACAGGATCGTAGACGGCGACAAACCGATGGTGGCTCTTACCTATGACGACGGTCCCACACAGTACACAAACCAGATCCTTGACATACTCGAAGCAAACGGCGGTAAGGCTACTTTCTTCGTAATGGGCTGCCTCGTATCGAGCAACGCGGATGCCCTTAAGAGAGCCTATGACATGGGTTGCCAGATCGGCAGCCATACATGGGATCACCCGACTCTGACAAAGTGCAGCACCGAGAAGATCCTTCAGGAGATGAACAGCACCGATGCGGCAGTACAGGCTATCATCGGATGCCCCACGAGCATCATGAGACCTCCGGGAGGAGCTCAGAACGGAACTGTTGCCGGTGTTATCGCTCAGACAGGCAAGCCGCTCATCCTCTGGTCGATCGATACCCGCGACTGGGAGAATCACAACGCGCAGATGATAATCAACAATGTCCTGTCCAACGTTAAGGACGGCTCCATCATCCTGATGCACGACAGGCTCGGATGTACGGTTACGGCCAGCCAAACAATAATCCCCACGCTCACCGCGCAGGGATATCAGTTAGTCACTGTTGAGGAGATGGCTCTGCTCAATGGCGGAATGGTACCCGGAGGCGTCTACCGCAGCTTCTGATAAGAAGCAATAACTTACAAAGACCTTGCAGCGTCTTAAGAAGCTGAACCGATCAGTTTCTCGAGGCGCTGCATTGCTTCTATGGTCCTGTCTCTGTCTCCGAATGCAGTCAGTCTGAACCAGCCCTCGCCGTTCTTGCCGAATCCTGCGCCCGGAGTTCCGACGACACATGCGTTTGCAAGCAGGTAATCGAAGAACTCCCAGCTGCTCATGCCGTTCGGACACTTAAGCCATACATAAGGAGAATTGATGCCGCCGGTGAACTTGATGCCGAGGCGGGTCAGAGTATCGGTAATTATCCTGGCGTTCTCCTGATAGTATGCGATGTTCTCTCTTGTGCAGCGCAGACCTTCCTCAGTGAAGACTGCATAAGCAGCACACTGTACGGGGTAAGATACGCCGTTGAACTTGCTTCCCTGACGTCTGCCCCAGATCTGTGAGACGGATACCATGCTGCCGTCTGAAGTGGGGAATTCGAGTTCTTCGGGGATGACCGTATATCCCGCTCTCATGCCGGTGAATCCCGCGGTCTTGGACAGTGAGCAGAGCTCGATCGCACACTTCCTTGCACCCTCTATGCAGAAGATGCTCCTCGGGATATCGGGATCGGTAATGAATGCTTCGTAAGCTGCATCGTAGATGATCACCGCGCCGTTTGCGATCGCATAATCAACCCACACCTTGAGCTGGTCTTTTGTATAAGCAGAACCCGTCGGATTGTTGGGTGAGCACAGATAGATGATGTCGGCGTGAACGCTCTCGTCGGGCATTGCCGCAAACCCGTTCTCCTCATTCGAATCCGCACAGATTATCTTCCTGCCGCTCATTACGTTCGAGTCGACATAAACGGGATAGACGGGGTCAGTTACGAGCACTACGTTATCCTCGGCAAAGATATCCTGGATGTTGCCGCAGTCGCTCTTTGCACCGTCATTGATCCTGATCTCGGATGCCTTGACGTCAGCACCGAAGCTCTTGTAATAACCTGCGATCTGCTCTCTGAGGAAATCATATCCGGCACCGCTGTCTTCGTAGCCCCTGAATGTCTCCTTAACGCCCATCTCATCCGTGCCCTTCTTCATGGCATCGATCACGGGCTTGGCAATGGGGAGCGTAACATCTCCTATTCCCATTCTGATTATGTCGGCATCGGGGTTCGCTTCCTTAAAGGCATTTACCTTCTGCGCAATATTGATAAAGAGATAATTCTTCTCGAGCTTGCTGAAATTCCCGTTCATCTTAGGCATAGTCTTGCCCTCCCTGACTTCAAATAAATCCGATTAATTGTATCTTATGTTGGTCAGGTTAGCACGATATTTTTAGTATGGTAATCATACTTTAACAGTGTTACTGTCGCTCAACCGCGGGGGTTCTTCGCGTTGCGCAGAAGGTCGAGAAGTCCCTTTTCCTTGATTATCGCAAGACCCTGACCCTCGTCTCCGAGCACCAGAAGGTTGTCTCCCGGGTTGAGATCGAAGATCTTCCTGGCCTTGGCGGGGATCACGATCTGCCCCTTGTCTCCCATCTTGACGAGCCCGAAAATGTGCTTCCCTCTCGGCGGCACTGCGAGCCCCAGACTGTCCTCGTCCTTCGGGTCATAATTCAGCAGATCATCTATCGTCACGCCGAAAACATCCGCTATCAGCATGCACTTCTCGATGTCCGGCAGGGACTCTCCCGTCTCGTATTTGGACAGGGTCTGCCTGGAGATGCCTATCGCATCCGCGAGTTCCTCCTGCGACATATCGTGGATCTTCCTCAGCGATACAAGATTATCCTTGAACATCCTTTGCCTCCTTTTTCTTTTTGCTGATGCCCATTACCGCCCATCTGAAGAACGGTATCCTTGAGATTATGAAGTTAAGCAGATATGCCAGGGCAAAACCTGCGATAAGGCTCAACGGATAGCATACCCATGCCGGAAGAAGTCCCGGCTTTGCGATGAAGAGCGCCACGGCGGATATGCCGAGATAGTGGAACACATACAGTCCCCAGCTGCGCTTGCTCATCCACTTGGTAAAGCCGTTTGAGAGGTCAAAGAACTTCGCGAAGCCTCCGATCATCGCAAGGCTTCCGAACCAGCCGTACAGAAGGAACAGCGGTGAACGGTATACGGGGTTATCCGCATAGTTCTGTCCGAAGTACAGTATGCAGAATGCTGCGCAAAGACCTGCAGCAACAACGGCAAACAGCCAGAAGTACTTCTTTGTGATCTCAATAACCTCATCATGAGAGAACACAAAGTATCCGAGCAGAAATGCCAGCGAATACAGACCGAACCTGTAGCAGACGATGACGGGTGTGTTGAGGATCTGGCCTGCACCGTATACAAGTGCTGCCAGGAGGAACAATACCCAGACTTTTGTCTTGCCGCATACTTTCCAGAAGCGGTCCTTATCGATCTTGAAGATAAGAGAAAGTACCATGGATACTACCCACAGCACCTGAATGTACCAGAGGACTCCGATACCCGAGGCGCACCAGATCAGATACTTCACGAACGCCGGAACTTCGAGGTTTCCCGCATTGCTTAAGGAAGCATTGAGGTATCCCTGAATGAACTGGAATACAAACAGTCCGATCGTCGAAGGCACCAGGAGCTTGACCGTCCTGCTCTTGATGAATTCCTTGACCGTATGTCTTTCCAGATAGTATCTCGAGCTGATGCCGGAGACGATGAACAGAAGGATCATGAACCAGGGATATACGATGTACTGATATATGTCGTAGTACTGCACTTCCAGATCAGTGATCTTCCCGGCAGTACCGGGCAATCCTTCTGCGTTGTACATGTAGAACACATGATAAATAACGACGAGCACGACCGTTACCCACCTTAAGTTGTCAATATACGACTTTCTCATAAATCTACCACCTTTGCCATTAATCTTAACATCAGTGTATATGCGCAGGCAAACAAAAACCACCAACTCTGCTTAACAGGAGAAGGCGGTTTATGTTAACTTTGGTTGCAGAAATCTCAGACGGGCGGCTTCTGAAGTCTCGATATCATGTCGCAGATCTTCTGACCCTTGGCAAGGCCGTCCTGCACAAGTGAAGATCCGACAGAGAACATGTTCCTCGACGTGAACGTCGGGATCTTGATCCTCTTGTTCTTATAGCAGAATGTAAAATACACATACCTCGTTCCGCCGAACGGTCCCTTGATGTAACTTGACTGAAGATCGGTAAGATCATTGGCATGACACATCTGGAACTGAAAGGGATTCAAGGCAGATACATATGCTACCCTTCCCGAACTCTCATCGATCGCGAGTACGCATCCGCATGTTCCCGTATTCTTGTTGGTATATGTGAAAGTCGCCTCGAAGTCCTCTTGCGCTGAATGCTTCTTCATAGTCCCCTTCGCAAAGAGTATCATCAACGGATTCATATACACCGGATAGAACGACCAGGCACAGAACGTAGCCAGTATCATCCACAGAACATACAGTCCTTCTTTTCCCACGATCAGACCGATGATAAAGCCGATCAGGTTCGCAAGTGCCGTCATGATCAGGATAGAAAGTACGATCACCAAAACATTGTACTTTTTCATGGCCACCTTACAACTTCTGATAGAAAGCAGTCTTGTCGTTACGGTTGTATCCGGCCTTCTCATAGAAGTGCCATGTCTCCGGCTTTTTCGATCCGGTCAGGAGCATCATCTTGTAGCAGTTGTTGTCCAAGGCGATCCTTTTCGCATAGTCGAGGCATTCTCCTGCGTATCCCTTGCCGCGGTATGCTTCGTGCGTGACCACGTTCTCGACGAAAGCGTAAGGGCGCACGTTCCTGGTAAGGTTCGGGATGATAACGCACACACATGAAGAGATGATCTTTCCGTCGATCACGTTGAGGATGATGTGATGATTGGGATCATTAATGATCTGATTCCATGTGTTGCGGAGATGCTCGCTGTCTTCAGGAATGCTGTCTTCGTGAAGGTACAGATAAAGTTCCAGCAGTTCCTTAAGATCTTCCTTTACAGCCTCTCGTATCATGTGACCTCCTTGACCATGACATCGTAGCAGAGCTTGTCTCCGCCTTCGGTCTCTATCGTGTGGTATTCAGTCTCTTTGTAACCTCTCTTCAGGTATATCCTCTTGGCAGGGAATGAAGCATCCAGTTCGATCGTCTTATGCTCTCTTGCGATCCTGTCTTCTGCGAAGTCCATCATGTATCTGCCGTACCCTCTGTGCTGGCATTCGGGCAGAACGAAAAGGCGGTTAATGTGATTGCCGCTCACGGTAACCGTACCGACGCCTCTGCCTTCATCTTCAAGGATGTAGACACAACCTGATTCGATATCGGCCCTGATCTTCTCATCAGAGTGATGCCTGCAGAAGAACTCGACGGCACCTGCCGGATAATAGTGCGGATATACCGCCATTATCGTTGTCTGCGTTATCCATCTGATGTCATCAAGATCGTCTGTGTTTGCCTGTATTATTCTCATTTTGTCTCCTTCTGAGCTCTGGCATTCTCTTTGGCTATCTTGTAGAGTTCTTCGGCTGCCAGACGCGTCTTGGCGACGATATCGCCTTCCTTCGGGAAGCAGTAATAGAGACAGTCGTTTGTTCCTATTGAGACGATGTCGCCTATCTCATACCAGAAGTAATCCGAGTTCACGCTGTACGATGCTGCCGGCGACTGTTCGTAGTGAAGCCTGCCGTCGCATCCGTCTAATGTAAAGCCGTTCACGTCGTGGTGAAGATGACCGGAACCGACCATATACAGGGCTTTGGAATCCTTAAGGATCGCGATGTCACAGGGCACATCGAGCACGTAAGTTCCGTTCTCGAGTTCTTCCTTGATCTGCTCTCTTTCCCATGCGAACCAGTCGGGAACATGAGTAAACTTCGGTTCGACATTGATGCCCTTCAGATACCCTAAGGTATCGAGCTCATACTCGGCTCCGCACCCGTTGCACTTCAAGGTTATGCCCTTGCCGACGGTCTGTCCTTCACTCATGCAGTGAGGACACTTGTACAGGATCCTGTTGAGACCGTCAGCCCTGAACGGCTCATCGATCTCGATCTTATTCTCCTGCTGCCATCTGAAGTAATCGAAAGTGAACTCCTTATCGAGCACTTCGTCGATCTCACGCACTTTTGTGTTCGCGAGTTCCTCCGGAGTAAACAGGCACTTCATCGTGCAGGTGACCTTAACATCGCGCTTCTGCAGATTGTTATAGAGCGGGTCCCTTGTAAAGGCGCCCTGGGTCGAGATCATGACTACCGGGTGCTTGAGCTTCTTGAGGAGAACACCCATCCTTCTGGGGATGGTCGTTCCGGTACCGTCCAGAGAATAGCCTGCCTCGGGATACATGAGAACGCTTGCCTTGTTGACATTAAGAGCATGATCCATATCGGAGATGAGCGTAATGTCGGATACGAATTTACGAGTCGGGATGCAGCCGAGATTCCTCATCAGCCACTTCTTTCCCACCAGGGCATCGGATGTGCACACGATGCTGAAGGGGCGGCCCTTGAGCACTTCGAAAGCGATGGACAGATCCGTAAAACTGCAGTGGTTCATGAGGATCATCCAGGGGCCGTCGCCGGCCTTGTCCATATCGATCTTCTTGCAGGAGAAGCTGACCTTCTTAAGCTCGCCTCCGAGCGCGATCCTTCCGATGCCTTCAAGGAGCTTTGACGGCTTCTTGGGCTTCTCGTGCTCCCACGACGGAAGCTTCATGACTTGCTCGTAATCCAGTGTCTTTGTCTTGATCTTCATTAGGTGTCTTCTCCCGGGTTGTTCTTATGTCACAGGATCGAATCGATGAACCCTTTGATCTTAGCATCGTTCTCTTCAGAAGGATGGTCATGAGGGTCGATGAGACTTACGGATGCCGCAAGCGAATCCGCTTTGGCAGCAGCCTTCAGATTATTGATGCACTTATCGGCGTTGCCTCCTGCACTCGTCGCGATAACGGCGATCTTCTTGCCTGACAGATCGTTGCTGTCCAGGAAAGTGCGGAGCGGAGGTGCGAACGTTCCCGCCCACACGGGGGATCCCAGTATGACCATATCGTATTCATCTTTGTTGAACGCATACGGCTCGAGATCCGGCTTTGCCTTGAATGTTACGGCAGCACCTCCCCACATGAACTTCTTCATGCCCTTGTCGGGATAAGCCTTCTTCGGTATGAGTTCGATCAGGTCTGCACCGGTTCCGGCTGCAACTTTCTCTGCAACCATACGCACATTGCCGTTCATGGAATAAAAAACTATGGCTGTCTTCATTACCTTCCTCCGTTTTAAGTATATAACAACAGGATAGAGCAAGAGATATTAAAACATCATTAACTTCAGAAATTGCTGGTATCTGTAGTTTTGTTATTCCGGTTTAAACCATTTGTCAACTGCTATTGCTGCACCCGTTGCTTCTTCGGCGGCTTTGAAAAAAGATATGTCATCAGGGAATAAAGATACAAAATCATTGTACAAGTCATCGTATTTCATTCTTTATGATCTCCATTCTACTCTTGATGTGTCTTCCAATTCGTAAACCATACTACATCACCTTAAGCAGTTGCTCTTTTGCCCAATAGTACTGTCCTTTGTCTTCAAACTCTCTGTAAAAGACTTCTATCATCATCGTCAGATACAAGATTATGTCGTACCAGCGAAGTCTCTTTAATTCAAACTCTGTGAAATCCTGTTTCCCGAAGCCTTCCAGAAAATCTCTATCCCGGCTGTGCTTTCTGAAGCGGTCATCCATTAAGGCTTCGCCCCACATTGCCCTTTCCCAATCGATGATACCGGAGACCTGATCTCCCTCGACAAACACATTGCCTTCCCACATATCCCAATGGACCAAAGTGGCAGTAGATACTTCGTCAAATATGTGTTTCTCATTTTCAAATTCGGCGAGCAATTGTTTTGCATCACATCCCAGATCCACGCTTTTCTTCTGACCGTCTGAGATCAGATTTTGAAGCATCACATGCACGAAGCCAGATAGGTGATCGAATCTCTTCACATCTCCGAGAAAACCGAACTCTGGATTGGTGATCGAACATAATTGTCTTGATATCTCTCCGATCTGTCTGGCGATCGTGCGGTTTGTTTCCTCAGGAAGATTCTCCTTGATAAACCTGTAATTGATCCCGGGAAGTTTTTCCATAAAGAAGTAATCGCCATCACATATGGTCCTGGAGCAGTCATATGCCAAGACATCTGCAACTTTAATGGAACAGTACTCGCGCACCAGTTGCATCGCAGTGACTTCCGCTTCCATCAGATTGATCTCGTTCGAGGTATTGCCGGTCGTATCTTTTGAAGCGATCTTCAGGATGCTTTCATAACCGTCCTCGAAGGTGATGTTGTATGTTACATTGCACATCCCCTCTGTCAGCTCACGAATGCCAGCGACAGTCTTCTCAGGGAATGCCCTGCTTATCATTTCTTTTATGACACTGTCAGACTGTCTGTTCTTAGTTATCATCTGCACTTCTTCTCACTTACCAAGAATGGCAACCGTCTCCACATGCGCGGCGTTCGCGAAAAGGTCCACCGGCGTAACGCTCTCCAACTTATACTTTCGCGTGAGCATCTTAAGGTCTCTTGCAAGTGTCGCGGGATCGCATGAGACATATGCGATCTTGGCAGGTACCAGCTCTTCGATCTTCATTATCACGCCGGCGTCGAGACCCTTCCTTGGCGGATCTACTATGACCGCATCAGGTGCCTCTATCTTCCCTGCTCTTATCATTCCCGCAAAATCCGTCTTGAGCACATCCCTGCAGAGGAACGACAACTCATCTGCGCCGCCTTCGGGGAAGGCAAGACTACGGTTGATCTTCGCAGACTCCACTGCTTCCGACACAGACTCGACTCCGAAAACTTTCTGTCCTTCGCGCTTCACTGCGATGCCAAGAGTTCCAGCACCACAATACAGATCGTAGAACACTCTGGCATCTCTTATTCCTTCGGATGCAAGTTCAGCAAGTTTCTCCGCCTGAGCCGTATTCACTTGGAAGAACGAACCTGCTTTTACACGCAGCCTTCTGCCGCAGAAGATCTCATCGTAGTAGTCGACACCTTTTATAACGGCGCGCTTGCCGCTTCTTGTCCTCTTCGAAGTCTTATCGGGACTGATCCTAAGAATTATTCCGTTAAGTTTGAACCCTGCTTCTTCGCAGACACTCTCATACTTCGATATCATGCCCGATGCATCAAGATAAGAAGAGCAGTCTCTTATCACTATCTCGTGCGACGCGGCAAGTGAGCTCACGAATTCTACCAATACTTCTTTTGTCCTCTCGGATCCTCTCATGACCAGACCTGAGAACATCGTGGTCGGTGCTCTCTCGAAGCACTCTTCCGCTGCCAGTCTGAGCCTGGTAAATATCTCATATTCGATCAGTTCCGCGTCATAAGCACCAAGTTTATCTGACCCTGCAACGAGAAGACCGACCTTGTTATCCCTTACCGCATACTGCATGTGATTGCGGTATCTGCCCGGTCTGTCGCACGGGACTATCGGCTTCATTACGCTGCTTAATTCTTCTT
>JAEEGI010006550.1_pt1 | contig 26259 bp, 19 predicted proteins | sample 8958751 | NCBI WGS metagenome assembly JAEEGI01 (sample SAMN16246545, study PRJNA631951) | gut metagenome | biome: gut microbiome; feature: rumen; material: KS-attached | host: Bos | place: Iran: Karaj | collected 2018-10 | reverse complement strand
ACCCAGACATGAAGCGCGAGAGAGTCCTCCTGAAGGTCTATGGCAAGCAAGTCCGCTATTTCCGCTCCCTGCCGCTGCACAGCAGCCAGGAAGAGGTTGAGACCACGCGTGGGTATAGCGTGTTCTCGTACTACCTTGCTCCGGACTATGATTTCAAGCAGGATGTGCTGGGGTTCGGGGATAGTGTGGAAGTCCTGGAGCCTCTTTCCCTTAGGAATAGCCTTTCCGAGACGTTTTCGCGTCTTTTTCACCGCTATCAATCCAATCAGTAACTTATGGAATACAACGTTGTATACGTCATTCAAAGTGGACCGAAAAACAGTCGGCTCCTTCTTCAAGATAGTAATCAGAATTATTATTCCGTTAAGGTTCCTAATGGGTCTCTTAACATAGGGGATATGTGCTCCAATGACGACCTATGTATTGAAGATGCCTCCCCGAACTGGGTTTCCCGTTATGAGAGGCAAACCGCATATCCTCGGAAAAAGATGATGGAGCATCTCATCCATTATAAACAGTGTATTTTACACGATAACGAAAACGGTAACGGGATAAAACATGTCTTTACGGACCCGAGAAAAAACCTTATTGGAGGGAAAGGTTTCGATGATGAACTGACGGGTTGCATTCGGAAACTCAATGCAAACGGGACACTGCGAAATGATTTTACCCATATGACATCCTCCCAGGCTTTTACGATCAACTTTTTCACACCACTCATTGCCGAAAAAAAGCTCTCGATGTTAGGGCCATTCTGCCATGACGCGGAGTTCCCTTTCTGCGCCTATGAGTATGTCAAAGATCCTGCAGAAGAGACTCAGTTCGATTTTTACGTATCTGGACAGAACGGAATCCGGACCGTTAGTGTTGAAGTGAAATATTCGGAAGATCGTTTCGGAGACGCAATAGACGATGATAATCATCTTGAAAAGTATAGTAAGATATATGGGCCTTTGATGTCACAAACAGCCTCTGTCCCTGAAAACCAATACGAGTTTTTTGAAAACTATCAGTTGTGGCGAAACATTCTTTACGCCACGAAGAATCCAGGTCAGCACGTTTGTTTTCTTTTTCCGGCCTTTCGTAAGGACCTCAAGGGAAGAGTAGACTATATCCTCACGAAGTGCAAGGAGGAAATTAAACCATTTATCCACGTCATCTACGCTGATTGCGTGGTGGAAGAACTTATTGCTTTAGAAGGTCGGCTGGGGGATTATTACACAGAATTCAAAAGGAAATACTTGGATATTGAAGGATAACGTCTGATACGATCCTTTATCAAACAATTCACATTCTTATTTTTCGATACAGACTCCTTTTCTTCAGTATAGGAGAAAGAGAATTACTACCGTCTGCTTCTTTTTTGCCGAAGCGCTGGTTATATTTGCCGAAAAAAGCTTGATATGGCAGAAATAATCAATCAAATCCCCGGTTTCGAAAACGGCCGTGTTCACTGTGTATGCGCCGAAGACGCCGAGGGGGCGCTCTTCCTTTCGGCGCAAATGGTTTCCGACCTGCTGAACAAATGGAACACCAACGTCGTCTTCTTCTCTCTGACCGGCCGGGCCGATGCCTTGGAAGGGATGGTTCAGAATGAATCCAAAGCCACCCGACTCTACACTGTCGACCAGAAGAATCCGGACCTTCGTGTCATTATCAGCAAAGCCCAGGGCATGGTCAACCGCAAATTCGTCCGCGCCGTCATCATTGAGGGATTGCAACACCCAGACCAAGTACCACAGCGCGGATTGGAACAGTTTGCCACCTCGGCAAAAGTGCCGGTCATCCTCGTGGGAACGAATACGTGACTCAAGGCAGATGTAAAAACGGCCGCCCCCGTGAAGGAACGGCCGCCGGGCAGACGGGCCTAGGCGCCATTCTATTTATTCGGGTATCTCCATGCTGGGGCGAAGATTTCATAGTACTCTGACAACGAATTCCTGCCAAAATCGTTATCTTTGCTTTCTAGCAAGAAAGCAACCCCATGGCCCTAAAAACCAACACGAAAACGATAGACTCCGTGTCGGACCTCTTTAACTTTTTGTTCGAGGCCTGTAATATCTTGCGTGGTCCAGTCTCGCAGGATAATTTCAAGGACTATATCACGCCTATCCTATATTACAAGCGCATCAGCGACGTTTACGATGAGGAAACCGAAGCAGCCCTGGAGGAAAGCGGTGGTGATAAAGAATACGCTTCTCTCCCCGAGCAGCACCGTTTCGTAATCCCGGAAGGATGCGGCTGGAACGACGTGCGTGAGCGTTCAGAGAATCTAGGGGCCGCGATTGTTGGGGCCATGCGTAAAATTGAGCTTGCAAATCCGGATACGCTGTATGGTGTCCTCTCTACTTTTTCAGCGCAAAAGTGGACGGATAAGAAGAGCCTTCCTGACGGGAAGATCCGCGATTTGATTGAACATCTATCTACCAGGCGCCTTGGGAACAAAGATTATCCGGCAGACTTGATGGGCGATGCTTATGAGATCCTGCTCAAGCGCTTCGCAGATGACAGCAAAGCAAAGGCCGGCGAGTTCTATACTCCTCGCCCTGTAGTCCAATTGCTCGTACGTATCCTTGACCCGCAACCTGGGGAAACCGTCTATGATCCGGCCTGCGGATCTGGAGGTATGCTCATCGAGGCCGTCCATCACATGCATCACGACAATCTTTGCTGTGGCAGCATTTTCGGACAGGAAAAGAATGTGGTCAACGCCGCTATTGCCAAGATGAATCTATTTCTGCACGGTGCATCTGATTTCAACATTATGCAGGGAGATACACTGCGTAATCCTAAGATCCTGTCTGGAGGCGAACTAGCGACCTTCGATTGCGTAATCGCAAATCCGCCATTCTCCTTGAAGAAATGGGGCGCCACAGAGTGGTCGAATGACAAATACGGTCGTAATATCTGGGGAACGCCCTCCGATTCGTGCGGAGACTTCGCATGGATCCAGCACATGATCGGTTCTATGGGCAGAGGTAATAGCCGCATGGCGGTAGTTATGCCCCAGGGTGTTCTCTTTAGGGATGACGAAAAGAGCATCCGAGAGAAACTCATTAAATCAGATCTGATAGAGGCAGTTGTCACGTTGGGCGATAAGCTGTTCTACGGTACGGGACTTTCACCGTGTTTCCTTGTCCTGCGTCGGATTAAGAAAGCCGACCATTCTTCCAGAATTTTGATGGTTGATGGATCGAAGATTCTCACGCCGAGACGAGCTCAGAACATTCTTGCTCCGGAGGATGTTGATCGCCTGTACGAATTATACACGGGCTATGAGAATCTCGAAGACTATTCCAAGGCGGTCACCCTGAAAGACATCGAGGCCAAGGATTGGAATCTATCCCCGAACAGATATATTGATTACCACAAGGAAGAGGTTCGTCCTTATGCCGAAGTCCTGCAAGAGTTTAAGGATGCATTGCTTGCTGTCCAAAAGGCAGAAGCAGAATTCCGTTCCATCATAAACAGTTAGAGATATGGCATTAAAAACAAAGCATTTAGTTTCGGGATATCGTGTCCCTGGAGAGCCTATCTCGCTGGATGAGATGAAGACTTTCCTATGGGGCGCTGCGACCCGTCTGCGCGGTCAGATCGATGCTGCCGGTTACAAGGAATACATCTTCCCATTGCTATTCTTCAAACGCATCAGCGATGTGTATGATGAGCAGTATAACGGTTTCTTACGGGAAGGCGGAGAGGAATATGCCGGTATGCAGGTCGAGGACCTTGCAATAAAGATTCCGCAGGGAGCTCACTGGGACGATGTTCGTGAAGTTACCGAGAATGTCGGTCAGAGACTCGTGGAAGCCTTTATCGCTATCGAACAGGCTAACCCCGGTGAAGAAGTTGACGGCCGAGTCGTTGGTGGACTGGAAGGTATCTTCGGCCCGAAGGATGGCTGGACCAATAAGTCCAAAATGCCGGATAGTATCATTACCTCGTTGATTGAGGATTTCTCCAGATACGATCTGTCGCTTGAATCTTGTCCTGCCGATGAAATGGGGCAGGCCTACGAGTATCTGGTCGGCAAGTTTGCCGATGATGCTGGGAATACGGCTCAGGAGTTCTATACCAACCGTACGGTTGTCACGCTGATGGCAGAGATCCTCCAGCCTAAGCCAGATGAGAGTATCTACGATCCGACGTGTGGTTCCGGAGGCATGCTTATCAAGTGCTTGAACTATCTCCGTGATAAGGGACAGCCCTGGCAGGGTGTAAAGGTATTCGGGCAGGAAATCAATGCTTTGACGGCGTCCATCGCCAGGATGAATCTGTATCTGAATGGTGTAGAAGAGTTTTCCATTGTTCGAGAGGATACGCTCGCGCATCCTGCTTTTGTGGATGGCAGCCGATTGAGGAAGTTCGATATTGTACTTGCGAATCCGCCTTATTCCATCAAACAGTGGAATAGGGATGCTTTTGCACACGACTACTGGGGACGCAATATGTTCGGCACTCCGCCTCAGGGACGCGCCGATTATGCCTTCATCCAGCATATCATCGCCTCGATGGACGAAAAAACTGGGCGCTGTGCGATTCTTTTACCGCATGGAGTCCTCTTCAGGGATGAAGAAAGCGAGATAAGGAAGTCTTTGGTGCAAAGCGATTTGGTTGATTGTGTAATTGGTCTCGGACCTAATCTGTTCTATAACTCTCCGATGGAGGCTTGCATCATAATTTGCAATCGAAACAAGCCGGTCGAGAGAAAACAAAGAATATTGATGATCAATGCTATCTCTGATGTCACAAGACGGAATGGAGAAAGCTTCTTGACAGATCAACATATTGCAAAAATTGCAATTTGCTATCACCAGTCAGCTGAACAAGACGGGTTTTGTCGGCTCGTAAGCATAAATGAATTGGCAGAGAAAAATTATAATCTAAACATTTCGTTGTATGCTTATGCAAAACAATTCTCTGAGGAATCGGTTCTCTCTCTATCTGATTCTATCACAGAGTGGTCAGATCTGCACTGCTCGGTAATGGATTCTTTTAAGACTATGTTAGACACGTTATCCGAATAGCTATGGCAATGGTTAAATTAGGGGATGTCGCCATCGAGAAGAGGGAAACTTGGACAGGTTCAACCCAAGGAGTTCCAATCATTGGATTGGAGCACCTTGTTCCTGGGGAAATTACGCTTTCCTCGTGGGATTCTGATACCGACAATACTTTCTCTAAGATGTTCCGTAAAGACCAAGTCTTACTCGGTCGCCGTCGTGTCTATTTGAAAAAGGCCGTTATTGCACCATTCGATGGAATTTGCTCTGGAGATATTACAGTGATTGAGGCGATTCCTGGAAAGATTTCCCCTCGGCTTCTTCCGTTTATCATTCAGAATGAACGATTCTTCGATTATGCAATACAGGGTTCTGCGGGCTCTTTATCTCCTCGCGTCAAATGGGAACATTTGAAAGACTATGAGTTCAACCTCTCAGATTATGAGGAGCAAGAGTCTCTTGCCAACAAACTGTGGTCAGCCCTAAAGCTCAAAGAGAGTTATCATGCACTTCTATTAGCCACCGATGAAATGGTGAAATCCCGATTTATCGAGATGTTTGGGAATCCTCTTTCTCCTGATCAGAAGTATCCTCTGAAAAGATTGGGAGACTGTGTAGAGATTAATCCGCGCCGGGGTGCATTATCTTTGAATGACAGCGATTTAGTTTCTTTTGTCCCAATGCCCTCAGTTAGTGAGGAAGGACACCTTCAGGATCTTTCTGATGTGGAGTTCGGTAAAGTCAAGAAAGGATTCACCTATTTCAAGAATGGAGACGTTCTCTTTGCCAAGATAACCCCGTGTATGGAAAATGGTAAAGGTGCTATCGCCGAGGGACTTACGAATGATACCGGAATGGGCTCTACCGAGTTTCATATACTTCGCCCAATCGAAGGTCGGAGTTCCGCATTTTGGGCACTTGCTTTAACTCGTTTACCAGTTTTCAGAGAAAAGGCAGCAAAGAATATGACTGGAACAGGTGGGCAGAAAAGAGTCCCTTCTTCTTTTCTGGCGGACTTCCCGATAGGATTACCTCCTATTTACGAACAAAATAGGTTTGCAGAGATTTACAAACAGGCCGATAAATCAAAATATTTGAATTAGATAACACGAAACACTATGGCATATTTCAACGAAAACAACACCGTAGAGCAGATGCTCATCAATGTGGCAGAGAATAACGGTTGGACCTATGTCGAGCCTCAGAACATACCTCGCCAGTATGATGAGATCCTTGTAGGAGAATGGCTCCTGCAGGCTCTTCTACAGTTGAATCCCATCACTGTAGACCAGGCTGAACAAGTTATCTATAAGCTTCGTGCTGCGGTTTCAATTGGCAGTAATTCAGATGAACTGGTATCCGCCAACGATCGGTTCCGGAAACTGCTTTTTGAAGAGAACTCCTATCCTTTTGGGAAAGATGGAGACAATCTCAATATTCGGTTCTTCAGCAATAAAGCATCCGAGAACAAGTGTGTTGTCACCAACCAATGGGAGTTCCCGCGCCAGAGCAAGGAAGGAGGAAAGCGCCTGGATCTGGTGTATATCATCAACGGTATTCCGATGCTGATCGGAGAAGCTAAATCTCCGGTACGCCCGCAAGTTACCTGGGGTGATGGAGCGATGGACATTATCCATTACCAGAAGAGTATTCCGGAGATGTTTGTCCCGAATATCCTTTCCTTCTCTAGTGAGGGACGCGAGATACAGTATGCCGGTGTTGGTGCTCCGATAGAAAAGTGGGGGCCCTGGTATGCAGACGAGGAGCGCAAAAAGGGAGACCTCAAGGCTGTCGCCCATAACTATGGTGTGCTTATCCGGCCATCCGTCTTGCTCGACATTTACCGCTTCTATACAGTCTTTTCAGGGACTACTAGCGGACGGAAGATTAAAGTGGTAGCTCGCTATCAGCAGTATCTGGGTGGAGAAGCAATTGTCCAACGTGTTCTTACCACCTATCGTGCGGGCAAAGGTCCGAGGAAAGGTTTGATCTGGCATTTCCAAGGCTCTGGCAAATCTTGGCTGATGGTATTTGCCGCGCAAAAGCTTCGCCTCCAAAACGAACTCAAAGCTCCAACTGTGGTCATTGTTGATGACCGTATTGACCTGGAAGACCAGATTACGGGCGATTTCACCCGCGCTGAGATTCCTAATGTCGAAAACATCACCTCAAAGCAGGAGCTTGAGACCAAGATAAGTCAGAGAAAGATTCTGATCACAACCATCTTCAAGTTTGGAGATCTGGATAATGGCGAGGTCATTGATACTCGCGACAACATTATCCTGCTTATGGATGAGGCGCACCGCACTCAGGAAGGTGACCTTGGCCAGAAGATGCGCACCGCCTTGCCCAACGCTTTCTTCTTCGGATTGACAGGAACTCCAATCAACCGGAATGATCACAATACATTTGCGGCCTTCGGGGCGGAAGAAGATAAGTACGGTTACATTTCCAAATATACCTTCCAGAACTCTGTGGCGGATGGTGCTACATTGGAGTTGAACTTCAGCACCGTTCCTGTCAACATGCACCTGGATGAGGCAAAGCTGCAAGAAGAGTTTGATGCACTGACGGATCAGATCAACGAGACTGATCGGGAAGAACTTGTTCGTCGTACAAGCGTTGAAGCATTCTTTACGGCAGAGGATCGAATCAATGAGGTCTGTAAGTACATTGTCAATCACTTCCGGGAATATATTGAGCCTACGGGCATGAAGGCTCAGGTTGTGGTCTATAACCGAGCCTGCTGCGTGAAATACAAAAAAGCAATTGACGCACTCCTCGGCACGGATGACCAGACGACCATCGTGATGCATACCGGCGGTGATAAGGCGGATGACTACAAGGCTTATCGTCGCACCCGGGATGAAGAAAAGAAGCTGCTTGACCAATTCCGTGACCCGTTATCCCCGCTGAAGTTTGTCATTGTTACCAGTAAGCTTCTCACTGGTTTTGATGCTCCGATTCTCCAGTGTATGTATCTGGACAAACCGATGAAGAATCATACGCTGCTGCAGGCTATCTGTCGTACCAACCGCACTTACAACGAGAACAAAAAATGCGGTCTTGTAGTGGACTTTGTCGGCGTTTTCGACGATGTTGCCAAATCACTTGCTTTCGACGAGGAGACTGTTAAAACGGTTATCAAGAATATTGATGAGATCAAGGCTCTCATTCCTGTCTATATGCAGGAATGCCTGGAATTCTTCCCGGGTGTGGATCGTACTGTCGGAGGCTGGGAAGGCCTTTCTGCTGCGCAGCAATGTCTGAAAGACGAAGGAGTAAAGACGAATTTCGCCAGGAAGTTCGCTCGCCTTGCAAAAGCATGGGAAATCGTCAGCCCGGATGCCTTCCTCGCTCAATGGCAAGAGGATTATACTTGGATGGCCCAGGTTTATCAGAGCGTACGTCCCGTTTCAACAGGAGGATCGCTTATCTGGACGCTCCTTGGTGCTAAGACCATTGAGATAATCCACCGGAATATCGATACGATTGATATTGGGACTCCGCTGGAAGACCTTGTGGTTGATGCCGATATCATTGATTCTGTTCTCCAGGACGAGAAGAACCGAGAGAAGAAAATTGTCGAGGTTGAAAAGATTCTCAGGCTTCGTCTCGGCACTCACAAAGGCGACCCCAACTACAAGAAATTTGCGGAAAAACTGGATGAGCTTCGCCAGAAGATGGAACAGAGCCTTATTTCCAGTATCGATTTCCTGAAGCAACTGCTCCAACTTGCTAAGGATGTCCTGGAGGAGGAGAAAAAGATTGATCAGCCCGAGGACAAGCGAGCAAAAGCACGTGCAGCTCTGACGGAACTATTCGAGAGCATCAAAACCGACGAAACGCCCATCATTGTCGAACAAGTGGTGAACGATATTGACAACGAGGTGGTCAAGATCGTCCGTCAGTTTAATGATGCTTTCCAGAGCGTTACCGCCCGCCGTGAGATCAAGAAGAAGCTCCGTGCAATCCTCTGGATTAAGTATCAGATTAAGGACCAGGAGGTCTTTGACAAGGCGTATTCCTACATTGAGATGTATTATTGATATGGACAAACAGAAATATAATAACTACCCATTGGCCATTAGCCAGATACTTGGGCTGATTGAGGCCAACGATATTGCAATTCCTGAGATTCAGAGACCCTTTGTTTGGCGTCGCTCCCAGGTACGAGACCTGATGGACTCTCTTTATAAAGGGTATCCCACCGGTTACATTATCATTTGGAAGAATCCTTCTGTCAAACTCAAGAATGGTTCTTTGTCAGAGGGTAAGAAAGTCCTCATCGATGGCCAGCAGCGCATTACGGCGCTTATGACAGCCATCGCAGGAAAGACCATCGTGTTTGATGATTATAGCGAAGGTCGTGTCAAGATTGCCTTTGACCCTTTTGCGGCCATCTCGGGAAACCCTGATGCAGAGTTGTTCGCCGTACAGACGCCAGCACACCTCAAGAGTAAACGCTGGATACCTGATATAGCGGAGGTATTCGACATAAATTTCTCAACCTATGATTTCGTTCCGCAATATGTTGCTGATAACCCAGAAATGGACGGAAAGGAATTGAATCGGGTAATTGAGAGTCTTCGCAATTTACAACACTGTAATATTGGTGTTATTGAACTTGACGCATCCCTAGATATTGATATCGTTACTGATATCTTTATTCGTATCAACTCAAAGGGGACCGCCCTCAGTCAGGGTGACTTCGTTATGTCCAAGATTGCGGCAGACGAGATTCATGGTGGCAATACGCTCCGCAAGGTCATCGACTATTTCGCCCATCTCTGCAAAGATGGCACCTTCTACAACAAAATCAAAGAGAAGGACCTGGCCTTTGCCAACTCCGGATATCTAGGCAAACTGGAATGGCTCAAAGACGACAAGGAAACTGTCTATGACCCCGAGTGCGATGACGTACTCCGAGTGGCCTTTATGCATCGTTGTAAGAGGGCAAAGCTTGCCGACCTCGTGGCGATGCTCTCCGGTCGTGATTTCGAGACCCGTGAGTTCAAAGAGGAGATTGTTGAAACCACCTATCAAGATCTAGAGGCCGGAGTAAACAACGTCATCAATGGCTACAACTTCACCCAGTTTATGCTGGCTATCCGCACCGCCGGTTTCACGTCCAAGAAATTGGTGAACTCCGTGATGGCCATAGACTTTGCTTATGCTGTCTATCTAATCTTGCAGGAATCCAAAGAAACCCCTGTTGATGAAATCAAGAGCCTTGTACAACGATGGTACGTTCTTTCCGTCCTTACCGGACGGTATAGCGCCTCACCGGAATCATCCTTTGCAAAGGACATCCGTGCCATTGGAGAAAACGGCGTTAAGGCGACGCTCAAGGCCATTGAGGATGCCACCCTGTCGGACAACTTCTGGAACATCCAACTAAGCCAGAATCTGACCTTCGTGTCCTCCATCAACCCCACGTATCAAGTCTTCCTTGCGGCGCAGAATTTCTTCAAGAAAGACTCCCTTCTTTCCCATATCCCAGTCGGCGAACTCGTAAACCTGGGAGGAGATATCCATCACATTTTCCCGAAACAATACCTGGTGGACAACGGCTACGACAAGCATGAATACAACCAGGTAGCCAACTACGCTTATCTCGATACGCCCATCAATATTAAGATTGGCAAGAAAGCCCCGAAGGTGTATCTGAACGAGGCGCTGGAGGCAATCAGAGGTGCGGAAGATACCTCATTTAAGTCCATCAAAACAGAGGAGGAATTTATCCGAAATCTTGAGGACAACTGCATTCCCCTTGATGTCCTAGAGATGGACCATACCCGCTATGCTGAATTTCTCGAAGCACGTCGGGCCAAGATGACCGCTCTTATAAAGCAGTATTACAATAGTTTATAGAATGTCCGAATCAAGAAAAATAGTACTTGTTCTCGGTAATGGCTTTGACCTTGACCTAGGTCTCAAAACGTCTTACAAAGACTTTTGGGAGTCCAAGTTCTGTCCCAAGGACTATCCAGCCCCACTTATCCATCATCTTAATCAGCGCTGGCCGGACAATCTGGAAGCCGTAAAATGGTATGACCTTGAGAATGAACTATTAAACTATTACAAAGGGCTTCACAACCTCAAAGACGGAGAAGACATCCTCACTGAAGAGGAAAAGGTTTTCCTAAAAGACTTCACTTCATACGGATTTGCATGCCATTGGTACAATGACAAGATAGATCTCCTTCAATCATTGGTTGACAAAGGTGTTCTTCTATACAGTGCGCGCCCGATTCCTGCAATGGATGAATATCTCAAAGATGACGCCCTGAAGTCTCCTATCTGGCGTGACCGAAAAGCGCTTGATCTCATCAAGGAGGGGCTCTACAAGTATCTGAAATCCATAGAGAAGCCTATTCCTGAGAATTTGTCCATCGCTTTCCAGCTACTTCTCGCCATCAGTAAATGTGTTGAAGCCGGTAACTCGGTAAGCATCTACACGTTCAATTACACCTGCGTCCAGATGCGGGAGCATAACCTTAGAGATGTTCCGGTCAATTATATGCACGGAAGCTGCGAAGATGGGAAGATAATCGTCGGCACCCGCGACGGATCCCCCATGGAACCCGAATATGATTTCCTACAAAAGGTAATGGACGACTCGTTCAGCCCTCCGGACATCGTGTCTGCCTTGAATAATACAGACGAGGTCATTATCTTTGGGCACTCCCTCGGAGAGAACGACAGGCAATACTTTGAGCAATTCTTCTCTCAGCAGGCGAGCATTGACAACCTAACCAAGAAGGATATTTTTATCTTCACAAGAGACGATACCTCCAAGGTAGAAATCAAACGTGCCCTTAAGAGTTTAACCGGGGATCGTCTTTCTATGCTCATGAGCATCAACCAACCAGCCATCATCCGGACGGGTAATCTTAAGGCAGACCAAAAACTTCTATATAACTTCCTAGTCGCGCACCACACCGACGAACGCTATGCCTCAGAGGTTATCGGTAAAATATTAGTAAACGAATCCAAAGAGGGAGGGAAGAGATAGTTCACAAGAACTCCATGTCCTTCGTCGAAAGGTGCCGACCTGCGAACACCTTTTTAAGTTCAAATTAACGATTTTTGGGACATTTTTTGGGCCGCTATTTACGAAAAATCCCTCACAGAACGCTCTGTAAGGGATTTTTGCGGAGAGGACGAGAATCGTAAACCAAGTACGAACCCCTTCACAAACCCTTGCAGGAATGCTTTCTATTGCGTATCTTTGCAAACGACGTTGCTCGCCTTTGAGCATTTTTGGGATATTTTTGGGATACGATTTAGACTAGCGGAGGAGTCAAAGAATGAAAATCAAGCGTAATGCAGCATTCCGTCTCTTTGCCTATGGCAAGGACAAGAACCGGTATCAGATCCGGTTTCGTGTAACGTTCAACAGCCAGCGTCTGGACCTGAAGACCGGATGCCAGCTCGTTGACCAGAAAGCCTGGGACGATGAGGCCCAACTGGTCAAGTCCGGTTACAAGGGCCCAAAGGGAGAGACCGCCCTGTCCATCAACAACGAGCTTCGGAACATCAAGGATCAGATGGACTCGACCTTCAAGTTCTACGAGGCTATCGAACAGATCCCAACACCCTCGCAGCTTCAGAAGAAATTCGAGGAGCGGCTTAACGGTACTGTTCCTCAGCGGCCCGCTCCGGAACCGAAGAAAGAGCGCAAGCCAAAGGAGCAGGACTTCTTCAAGATCTATGATATGTTCCTGAAGGAATGCGGCGATAAGAACGCCTGGACGGAAGCCACCTTCGAGAAGATGGAGGCGATGCGCGTCGATCTGACCACCTTCAAGAAGAACATCAAGTTCTCCGACCTGACGGAGGCGACGCTGACGGAGTTCGTCGCGTACATGCGCGACAGCAAGAAGCTTCGCACTCCCCGGAAAAAGAAGGGAGAAAGAAAGGATTATGACCAGGAGGATCTGGTTGGCCTGAAGAACTCCACCATCGAGAAGAAGCTGGGCTACCTCCGCTGGTTCCTGAACTGGGCGACCGACCGGGGCTACAACACCAACCTGGACTATAAGAAATTCCGCCCAACCCTGAAGATGACGCAAAAGAAAGTCATCTATCTCACCAAGGAGGAGATCGCCCGCGTCCGGGAGCTTGAATTCTCTGAATCCCAGGCCTACCTGGATCCCATCCGGGATGTCTTCCTCTTCTGCTGCTTCTCCGGACTCCGCCACTCTGACGTCAACAACCTCCGCCGCAGCGATGTCAAGGGTGACCATATAGAGATCACGACCCAGAAGACGGCAGATAGCCTCTCCATCGAACTGAACAAAGTCACCAAGGCCATCCTGGAGAAATACAAGGACACCCCCTTCAAGGACAACAAGGCCCTGCCGAACTACACCAATCAGGCGATGAACCGCGACATCAAGGAACTTTGCCGTCTCGCCGGCATCAATGAAGAGATCCGCGTCACCACCTACAAGGGCAACGTCCGAACCGACAAGATCCAACCCAAGTGGGAACTGGTCGGCACCCACACCGGCCGCCGCACCTTCATCGTCAATGCCCTCTCCCTCGGCATCACTCCCAACATCGTGATGAAGTGGACCGGCCACTCTGACTACAAGGCCATGAAGCCCTACATCGACATCGTGGATTCCATCAAGGCGAGCTCGATGACGAAGTTTGATGGATTATTAGAGTAGTCCCAGTGTGATTGTTCAGAAAAAGAGATGATGAACCCTTGTCAATAAATAGATTATTATTAACTTTGTTTTGCCCTTTCAAAGGGCAGAAGATTTTGATAAATAATAACTCTTCACTAGTTAAAAACGGCAAATTACTGAGCCTAGATTAAGTTTTGGTAGGCGATTAAAGGCAAAAGTTGTTAGTATAATGAGACGAACACTAGACGAATTCAAGGTTCTTCGCGAATCTGAAGACCATGTGGAATTTAAAAAAGGTGAAGGAGGAAACATCTCTTATAATGGAGGGACAAAAGCAGTCCCTAAAGAAAGGAGAAAGTGTATCCTTGGATATGTGACTGCGTTATGCAATGAAAAAGGGGGCGACCTTGTTATAGGAATGCATGATGCGTATCCTCATAAAGTAATCGGTACACAACAGTCTATCAATGCAATTGGTGACCTTGAGGCAAACATTTATAAAGACTCCGGTATACGTACGGATATTTATGAGTTATATGAAGGAGAAAAACGTGTTCTTGTTATAAACGTTCCATCTAGGCCTTTAGGTAGAGTGTTTAAATTTGAAGATGTTGCTTTGATGAGGGTTGGAGAAGAATTGCTTCCTATGTCTGACGAGATGTATCGTAGTATACTTCAAGAGCAAGAGCCTGATTTTTCCCAACAATTCTGTGATGGTGTTTCTTTCGAGGACCTGGACAAAAATGCAATCGAGGTATTAAAGGAAAAATATGCTAAGAAACAGAAAAATCCTTCTTTCCTTTCCTTGTCTGATGAACAGGCGTTATCAGATTTATCTCTGATTGTTGGGGATAGAGTAACAAATGCCGCGGTTATTCTATTGGGTAAAGAAGATATACTTAAAGAACACTTCCCACAGGCCCGGGTTTCTTTAGAATATAGGTCAAGCGAGGCAAATATACACTTTGATAGCCGCTCATACTTTTGTCAGCCATTCTTTTTAATGGCAGATATCCTATGGGCGCGGATTAATGACAGAAATGGATCGGTGCCAATCAGAAATGGCTTGTATAAAGATTATGATATCCCATTGTTTAATGAAGATGTTATTCGAGAAGCGGTGAACAATGCAATAGCACACCGTGATTACCATATACAAAGTGAAACTGTAATCAAGCAGTATCCCACCAAAATGGTTATAACTAATAGTGGAGGACTGCCATATGGAGTAACAATAGACAATATCATTTATGTGCCAAGCACACCCAGAAACCGTTTACTCGCCGACGTTTTATCAAAGACGGGTCTTGTCGAGCGTTCTGGCCAAGGTGTTGATCAGATATTCTTAAATACTCTTTCCGAAGGGAAGCCAACCCCGGATTATAGCCAGACGGATGACTTTTGTGTTACGTTGATTCTCTCAGCACAAATTGAGGACATGGCTTTTTCACAGTTCATAAAAGGTATTCAGGACGGGCTCCCCAATGATCAAAAACTAACTGTATATGATGTGACAACCCTAAATTCGATTCGCATCGGAAAGCCCAAAAAAGAATTAGATAAGAAGATAGTATCTCGTTTATTAAAAGAGGGTTATATTGAGCAACGAGGTAAAACCAGTGGGACGTTTTATATTTTAGGGAAAGAGTATTACGAACTATCTGGGCAGCTTGCAGAATACTCGAAAATAACAGATTGGAATGAGCAACAGGTCCTATCCGTCATGATACCATTTCTGGAAAAGAATGAATACGCGAAAATGACAGACTTCGTTGCATTATTTGCTGGCCATTTGTCAAAGAAACAAGTTCGAGTGTTTGTTGAGAAATTAGTATCGTCGGGAGTATTAAACTATATCGGAGAGACCAGCGCTAGGAAGTATAGAATAGGCGATAGATATCGTGAACAGCAGGCGATCCTTAATAAAGCCTTAGCAATCGGCCTCAATGAGATGAAAGGAGGAAAGGGCTAAAATTTGGGCTAAACAAGATATGTAAATCATCTGTTTTATGTCCGTAATCCGTTGTTATTCAATGCTATATAAAGGGAAAAAGATGTTGTGCCCATTATGAATGAAGGCTTAAAGAGTATTCTTGAACAACTATATGAGCAAGCACCGGATCTCGGGGCCATAAAAGAGGCTTTGATATCATCAGTGACAAAAGGAGAACTCTCTATTGACGACATAAAGGTTCTTGATAATCACTATGCTACCGAAACGCTTTTTGACCCTAATTCCTTTATGTCATTTGTCAGGCTCATTGCTGAAAAAGTGGATTATTATGCTCCAAAGAACCTAGAAGTTCTTTTGAGAAAGATGTATCAGCGAGACTCCGAGATGATAACAAATGCCACGGTCGAGATGATCACGGATGATTTGGGAAAGATTCGGTTCGCAGGCAGGGTGGTTTGGGATAACCTCGACTTGGGACATTCTTCGTTTGATCCACTAGAGCTTTCTGAGGAGTTTCAAGCGAGGTTCGCAATATCAATAGTCCAGGATATGATTAACCCGGAATCTCGTGTGGAATCCGCGTTACGTTTATTTGGCTCTAAGTCTAAGTTGGTTAGAGATACATTATTATGTTCACTAACACCATATGCAGAGAACTATTTGGGCGTTATCAAAGGGAAAATGAGTGTTGTTGAGGACGTGAAGAATGATGAGGCGAATCTCTTTAGACGGGTTTTGGCTAAAATTGATTCAATGTTTGATGCAAAGGGGAGATGCAAAGAACTACACGCATTTTCAACACAATATGATGTATATAACGAATGCCGAAAAGCCGAATCGGCGTATATGCAGTCATCCATAGATGAAGCGGAAGCGAAACGAGGCCCCTCATTTATAGATATATTCCCTAAGGTACTGCTGGCCAGAGGTGGTGGTTTTAGAGACGATAACGGTCATACAAGACGGTTGGCTCGATTAAGCACCCATGGTTATTTTCCAATGATGTATCACTCGAACAGTTTGATGGAGAATCTCACTTTTGAACAAAAAGTAATGTCTGACTGGTCTAAGGTCACAGAACCATGCGAAATATTATAGTCCGGGAATACTTGGAGTCTCTTAATGAGACAAATGAACTAGATTATATTTTCCCCCTGCTACTTGAATGCATGGGGTTTCGTATCGTAAGTACGCCAAAGAATTCAAGAGGTCAGTCTCAATATGGTAAAGACGTAATAGCTGTTGGAAAAGATAGTGCTGGTGTTATGTCCCGTTTCTATTTCGAGTTGAAGGGGAATGCGGCAAAGGATATTAACGACAGGACGTTTTTCGAGAAAGATGGCTTTCGAGACTCAATTCTTGCGGCGAAAGATACTGCATATAACGATTCTTCTATTCCTGAGTTTGACTCGTTGCCTTTGCGTATCGTTTTTGTCCACAATGGGCTGTTAATGGAGAATACTCGTCCAACTTATGATGGCTTTATTAAGAGAGAGTTCCCTGAGAACAATTTTGAACGGTGGGACATTAATAAGTTAACGTCCTTGTTTTCTGATTATTTATTTAGTGAATGTCTGTTTACGGACGAGGAAAGCTATAAATTATTCAAGAAAACCCTTGTTTTGCTGGAAGTTCGTTCAAGCGAGTTTGAAGATCTTAGCCTTCTCTTAGATAAGCAATTAAGCAAATTCTCCAACCCTTCGATTCATAAGGCGCGAGAGATAAGTAATACTTTCTCTAGCGTTAAGCTGATAACCGCTGTTATCTACAGTTTTGCCAAAAACGAAGAGAATCTCTATCCGGCCAAAGTATGCTCTGATATGGCGATTTTGAAAACCTGGGCATGGATTCTCAAGAACAAGTTTGAAGGTAAAAAAACTATAATCGAGCGATTCAATGGCTTATTGTTTCTCCAGTTCAGAATTTACCAAGACTATTATGAACGGACTCTGCCAATTGCGATGCAAGCAAAGGGACTTTACGATATCACCAATGTGGGAGGTGAAAGAGTCTGTTATCCTTTAAGGTGTTTTGATTATTTAGCAAGCCTCATCTATTTATATGAGGCCATGAACGCTTTCGTTCACGACAAAGAGAAGCGTCATAATAACTATCAAATCCAAAGAGAACAAATAAAACAGCTCCTTGAACATAACAGCGGCTTTGATTCTGTTATGCTTGACACTCAAAGTATCCCTCTACTGCTCCTTTTCCATTTCGTTGTATGTCATAAAGAGAATGATGACGACGTTCAATTCTTGTTCGACTATATGATTCGGGTTATAGAGAATATCATCTTACGTTATCATCAACAAGGAATGCTCCCAGAACTATATGGAAACAGGATAGAATTGGCAAAAAGTCTTCACAACAAAAGCGATCATTATCAAGATGAATCATCGCTATTGTTAGTCACTTTATGCGAAATATGCTCATTTTTTCAGAGCCAGCAATTATATGAATTGATATATAACCTGGTGAAAGAATCAAAGGTAAACCTTCAGGTTGCATACCCATGCGATGACGTCGATATTGAGCAGCTGCTTTTTGAAGCAAACCTATCTGAGAATCTGTGTGTCGAAACAAGTATTAAACTTCCAGAAGAACTAAGTGAGTTTGATCGACAGCTTAAGAAAAGATATAATCCTATCCCATATAGAACAGATGCTGTGGGATATGGCTTTTTGCGCTTACTGGCACATGTCCACTTCCAATCAGATATGTTCCCGGACTTTTTCAATGTGGGATTTCTTGAGCGATTAGACCATCCGTCGCCGCAATAAGCATCAATATTTATTGTCCTTACCTTGTCGGTGGAAACTTGAGAGATGAGGATGTGATGAAAAAGAATAACAAAATAATATGGCAGATCATTTTCGAATTCTAGGAATAAGGGCATTGAAACCTGAGTTTCGAGATAGAGTAAGTCATCTTGAAAAAGTCGAGTTTATTCAGAAAGCTCTTTTTGAACAGAATAACTGGCTCTACTTTTATAAGGGTGTTGTAATTAATCAAGAAGAACAGACCATTTGGATGTCAAAAGAGACTTTGGCAGATTTCTCTTTGTTTGACATCAAGGGTTTAAAGATATCTGTTTCAGCCATAGTGGGAAAGAATGGCTCCGGGAAAAGTAGCATTGTTGATTTGATGATAAGGATGATAAACAATCTTGCTGCTGCTGTAATGGGGGAAGGAATTAACTATGCCGCCGCAGAACATTTGCACTTTGTCGATTATGTTTTTGGGTCATTGTGCTTTCAGATAGGTCGCATAGTATATGTTCTTGAAGAGAGAGGGCGAAACATCAAACTCTTCAGTTATGAAAGACATAGGGGCAGTGGGCTGTTTTTTCAATTACGAGAGAAAGGGACAGTTGACTTGTTAAACGGGAACCTTGAAATAGAATACACACACAAGCCCCTAAAGAGAAATCTTAGAACAAAGAAAGAGTTGAAAAAGTTGTTTTATACTTTGGTTTGTAATTACTCGCTCTATGGTTTTAATTATAAGGATTATTTGACGGAGTCAACGCCCCTGGAGCGGTTATCTAAGATACGTGGGATTTCTAGCCCAGAAAAGATGGCTGAAGAAGATAAAGTTTGGCTTAAGGGTATATTCCACAAAAACGACGGCTACCAGACTCCAGTGGTCCTTTACCCAATGAGGGTGAATGGGATGTTGGATATGACTAAAGAAAATGAGCTGGCAAAAGAAAGGCTTATCTCTCTCCTTTTTTATCAAGATAAGCCGGGGCATTTCCCGTTTAGAACCATTAATGGAAATCTTAGGATCATCGCTTTCAAAGTTTCCGAACTTCAAGAGAAGAGGTTTTCACGAGACAATCAGAAGATGCTAGAATCAATCGGTATTAGTAGAACAAGGAACGTCTCTAAACACTTGGACCAAGTGTATGATGCTATTCTTGATTTCTGGGCAAAAGTATATGGCTTTAGTACCGGCATGAAATCCTCCAGCCGTATTGATGCATATGATTATGTGGTTTATAAAACTTTGAAGATCGTTTTTAATTACAAAAAGTATCAATCTATTTTCAAATATCTGAGCTTATCAGATTTCGACGTCGCCAAGTTAAACCAAATGCTTCTCCCATTATCACAAGATTTCTCTCATGTAACTAAAAAGCTCAGAAGAACAATTGCATACTTGAAATCAAGTATTTATTCATTGAGCGAACAGTATTTCAATCTTGAAGAGTTGGATAATAGAATTAGTTTATTTGCAAGACAGTTCGAAAACGAAACGGATAACACCTTAACAGAGATAGACTTACTTCCTCCGCCGATATTTGACATTGACCTTATAGTATCACATGCTCCGGAGCTAAATGGATATTTCAAATTCTCAGGTCTAAGTTCTGGCGAGAAGCAACTAGCATACACTATTAGCAATTGTATGTATCATCTTGTGAACATCAATTCCTCATGGGATGACTTGTATAATGATAGGGATCATAAAGCGCAGATTAAGTATCGATATGTCAACGTTGTTTTCGATGAGATAGAGCTATATTATCACCCTGAGATGCAACGTCAATTCTTGCATTATTTAATGGAATCGCTCTCTAGCGTTGAGTTTAAGCATCTGAAAGGATTAAACATCATTCTAGCAACTCATTCTCCATTTATATTAAGCGATATTCCATCGACTAATATCCTAAAACTAGGAGGGGGCCAGAGAGACGAAGAGACATATGGTGCGAATATCATTGATATCCTTGGCAGTAGTTTCTTCTTAGATTATACAATTGGAGAGGAAGTCCGGCTAAGGCTTTACCATATAGCTCAACTGCATCAAAACCGGAGAACCCCTGAAGCACAATTTGAGTATAGGCAACGAAAGAATGAGTTCGCAAAGGTTATAGCCATGATTGGAGACCCGTATCTAAAAGACACGATGAGCCAATTAATGAAAGACATGAACAAGGAGACGTATTCCTAGGATATGTACAGGTTTAGATCAACACTGGACAGAAAGACTCTGAATGCTCATTATAAAGCGCTTTATGTAAAAGCAAGGCTTCAGAGCAAGTGGAATAATGAGTTGCGCACATGCCCGGAACTCGCTCAAACATTGCCCCCGGGAAAGAGTCCGGAGGATTTGTTAACGATGAGTTATGAAGAACTCGTTGATGTGTATTTGCTTTATAGAAGCGTTTTTAGTGGATTACCTGCTCCTCGGCAGACAGTATTGACTGACTCGGCAAAAAGAGTCTTCTCCTATGACTCGTACAAAACACCAATAGCAAGGTTTCTTGCAAATCCGGTGAATGGTTTTGAGATTTATACTTGTGTTTATTGCGATCTCGCTGATGTCAGATCGTTGCCAAATGGGAAAAGGCAATTTGATACTGAGCATATTCTTGATAGGGGAGAATGCCCCTTGGTGGGGTTATCTCTTTATAACTTCTGTCCATCCTGTGGTTTTTGCAACACGAATTGCAAACACTCAAATCCTATCGGTAAGACCGCTTCGCAAATGAAGAAACTTGGACCAACCAGTGAACAATATGATTTTGAACATCAAGTTCGCTTTGTCTTGAAAACAGATGAGCCCAAGGCACTTGGGAGGATTAATCTGGATCATTTAGAATGGTATAATTTGGACTTTGAGTATAAGGATGATGATTATAAAGAAGTGGTAAGTTTATTTGATTTAATTATCCGTTATAATCAAGATTCAATAAAACAATTAGCGCTTGATTGGCGGGCAAAAGCCATTAAGAACCATGGAATAGCAATAGCATTCACAGCTTGGCTTCACGGTAATAGCATAGAGGCAGAAAGGAAAAGAGTCCTACATTTTGATAGATATCAGAAGGCTCATTCTGTCGGGTTGAAAATGATTGAAGATATGATACTGATTTGACCCCCAAATCATATTGACAGCATTCTGTTCCTATTTAGGTCGTATTACCCCCCCCCTATATGGTGGTAGGTTACCCTCTTTGAGTCTTAGTAATATCAGCAGTCTATTAAAGGATACCTTAGAAATGATACGGTAGATCTCTTTCCCGGACAAATACTTGAAACGTATTGATTCATATCATCTTGCGGGATCCTGGAGCACTTTTTCCAACGACTTTTGAGCATCCCAACGCATTTTTTGGAACGAGTATACTTATTTGCTACGTTTTCACTGGCGATGAAAATGTAGCAAAATGAATGATAATAAGCTCAACGATTGTTCCTTAGGACCTCGTCCGGGGACTCATTTTCCTCTTTGTAACAATCTGACAGACAGGGGCTCCGCAAAATCCTCAAAATCTTTTTGGCCGTTTTTCGCAATATCCTCAAAATGTTGATGTGGTTGGCTGCCAAAAAACTCGGAAAGGTGTATGATGGGGCTTTTGAAAAATCGCGGAAAGGTGTATGCCCATCTTCCCTTCTTTCGCCTGCAGACACTTTGGCTTAACAATTTTTCTGTTTTAGAAAATTGGCTTATATTTGTGTCAGAAGACGTTTATAGGCCATGGAGAACATTTTATTTTTCAATACCAAACGAGATAAAGTCGACCTTGAACCGTTCTTGGGGCAGTACAATATCTTTATCCTTTGCAAAGAGGGTCATTTGTGGCCGCATGAGGGTTCCCTAGTGCAGCCGGCAATTGCCGGGTGCTTTGTTATCATCTCGCGCATCATGCCATTCACCGAGATTGAATACTGGGAGAATACCGATGCGGATATCCTTCTGGTCTCGGATTATCTGATGGATTTGTACCGGCCGAAAGTCGCGTGGGAGGCCAAGGGTTATAAATATGTGTCTTATATGTCCCATGTCTTCAGCCTGAAGGATGATTTATTTGATGAGCAGAAGACCCTGGAGAATGATCTCAATCAAATCAAGGAGCGTCTCGGTAATTCCCCCAGTTATCTCGACGAGGAAATAATCGGTTCACTGTTACGCGTCTTCCTGTGCGATATTTGGCGGGTATTCTTCCGTAAGGTATATACCCATGCCGACAGGGGACTTCCTTCGGCGAAGTTCGCTAGGTTCCTGATTGATGTCCAGCAGGAATGCAGAACGCAGCGGGATGTGACTTGGTATGCGGATAAACTGGGTATCACACCGAAGTACCTTACGGAGATCAGCAACAATGCCACAGGACGTACGGCCAGAAACTGGATCGATTATTACGCGGCGCGAGTTCTTCGAAGAGAGTTGTCCGCCCAGGATGTCTCTTTGACAGACCTTTCCAACGAGTTGAATTTCTCATCCTTGCCAGTTTTTTCGCGATACGTCAAGCGAGTTCTCGGCTGTTCTCCTTCGGAGTTCCGCGACTCACTAGAGAACACAGATCTATCTCGTCTGCAGAAGTCGATGATATGGTCCGATGACGATGAATACCTTGAAGAACTCCCGCCGAGCAAGGACGAAACAGAATGATTGACGGGTGCCTGATTCCATCCGGCACGAGCTATCATCGATCTCATTGGCAACAACGAGGTCGATTTTGTTTTCCCCCTTCCTTGTCTTCCTTTCCTGATCAACCAGAGGAGAACTAGTTTAATCCGTATAGTATAGTTGATCCCTTCCATCTTCCAAAAAGTAAAAGCCTATTTCCCAGCCCTCTCTTAAGTAGGCCGATCGGTCCCATATACTGTGCATCAATTGGGAGCATTTGCCACGCCCAAAAGCAGCCAGGAAAGAGCAGATATCCCCTCCCGGCCCCTGAAAAATTGCCGAATAATTGCAAAATATTTATCAAAAACCACACAAAACAGGGCGTTTTATTAGCGGTTTTTGATGGATATTGACATTTTCGTGCGGGAAAAGCTTTTGGCTCAAAAAAGTCCGGCAAAAGTGTGTAAATGTGAGATTATTTTTGTAACTTAAATATAGAAAGTGGTGTGAAGACATAGGTTTTCCGGCATTTTCGGCTTTGAAAAATGGTTTAATCTAGCCAACTAGATAATCCGACAAAAAGTCAAATGATAAAAACGAAGATAGTTCAACCATTCAAAATGTTAAACGCTATGAGCACACTTAAATCCATCGAGGGGCTTCTGGAGAAGCCCGTCTACATGATGACCGGGGAGGAGTATCTCGAGCTTACGCACTACGCGCTGGCGAACTCTCCCAATGCAGCCAACCGTCCCACCCAGGCGGGACAGAAAGCCCTGGGCGTTCACGCCCTGGCCGTGGAGCTTGGATGCTCCGAATCTACTATTTACGCGCTGATGCGCGCGCCGCGCGAGGAGGACGGATCCAATGTCGGCGGAGGAGTCCTGCGGGAAGCAATCGTCTCCCGTATCGGACGACGGATCGTCTTCGACGTTGACAAGGCCCGCAAGCTGGCGGACTACTACCAATCCACGAGGAAATAGAAATGTCTGGCTTCGTCGTCTATGAATGGATGTTGGGTCGGGGGCTCGGTCTGAAAGGATGCGAGCTACTCATCTTTGGGCTGGTCGTCTCCTATAGCAGGAAGGGGAAAGTCCTGTTTGAAAGTGAACAATCGCTTTCGGATTATACAGGGTATTCCAAAAGGTCAATCCGTACTGCTCTGAAGAACCTGGTCGCCCAAGGGCTGATTGTTCGCTCTGATACGCAGCATCCAAAATACCAGACATTCGAGTATACGATAAGCGATGACGTGAGAGGCAATTATTTCCCCGGGGGTGAGGAAAATTCTTCCTCGGTACAGGGGAAAAAACTTCCCCAGGAGCAGGGAAATAATTTCACCACCAAAGAGGAAGAATCTTCCCCCAATAGTATAAGGCATAGCCCTATACATAACTCTATTTATAAAGAACAACCAACTCGAGTCAAAACACAAAACCGTTATGGAACCTCAGATCAAAGACATGCAGTACTTACTGTCGGCCACCCTGAAGACTTTGCAGAACCCGACAGAGTCTAACGACACCCCGAAGATTCCCCAGAGACTGAAGGGGAGCGACCCGAAACAACTTGTTGAATTCCTGATGCAGGCCTACCGCGCAATCGTGGAAAAGAGGGGGATGGAATTCAAGGACATCACCGATGCCGAAGCCGGAAAGAAGATCGTAAAGGTCGTCGAATGGCTTTATGGCCCCAAATACCGCTCGACGCTGTTCCTCCAGGGCACGGTGGGCAGCGGCAAGACCACCATCCTCAATGCGGTCGGGGCGCTCTATTCCGGTGCAGGAGCAAGCCTGCTCAAGTGTACCGGCCTTGACATCTACGACCAATATCAGTTGCAGCGTAACGGCGGCGGCGGTTACTATGAATTGTACAAGACGGTCGACAACCTTCTGATCGACGACCTGGGGACGGAACCCGTGCGGTTTCAGTACTACGGTGTGGACTACACCCCTGTACAAAACCTGCTCGTTTACCGGTACAACAAACAGCTCACGACGGTCATCACGACCAACCTCACCGACGGACAGCTGTGCGAAAGATACGGAGACCGATGCTGGGACCGGTTCGCTGAGATGTGTTCAATCCTCCGCTTTTCCGCTCCCTCTTATCGGAAGTGAAATCTGGCAGGAGAGGATGTTTGTCGGGGTGCCGGCAGCGAAAGGAGGTCTTATGCAATACGCGAACATCAGATACAGCATCACCCTCAATGAAGCGCAGCTCGATTATCTATCGGACGAGCAGCAGGATATCCTCCGGATGAAGTGCCTAAAAACCTTCATCCGGATGGCCGTCCTGGAGGAAACCAAGGTCTCTGGAAAGAACTATTCAGCTGTCCTACAACCCGGGCAATTCAAGGCTTCCAAGGTCGACCTTGCCCGGTTGTGGGGCTGCAATCGGAAGACGGCAACCCGCATCGTCCATGAGTTCAACCAACTTGGCATCCTCCGGTCCGAATCAACCAACCGAACCACCATCCACACGCTGATTTGCCTGTCAGCCTGGTTCACCGGTTGGAGATTGATAAAGAGCGGTTTCTTCGACAGTAATCCTTTGGTCAAGCCAATCAAGAAACCGCATAGAATTCCCAAGCATGTCCCACCTGAAATCGCTGTCGATACCGGTAAATCCGACAGCGCAAATCCTCCAGACCCAGGCGGGACATCGTAGATCCATCCCTGCCTCTTTTCCCTTTCCCTTTATTCCTAACCTGATAGAGAAAAGATGCGGGAAGCGGGAACCCTCCGGCGACAGGGCCCGACCTCGATAGCAACCCAGTCCTGTTGCCCCGACTTCTTTCATGAACATTCTCTCAGAGCCACGACAGAGACTCAGTTCAATGACGAGACAAATGAAGCGAAGCCGGTCCGGAGGGTGGCAGATTTAGAAGCAGGGCTTGCCCTGTTATAGCCCACTATAACTACACGCTCCGCTTCTGTAGTTGTGGGCTCTGCCGAGGGCTTGGGCAAGGAGGCTCCACCCCTTGGATTCCCGGGCAGAGAGTGACCCTCTCCCTGCACCCTCCGATCAGGGCGCCGCCCCGATACCCCGTAGCCGGTCTTTATACAAACCAAAGAACAAGAACACCAGCCCATGAGTAAAACATCCATCCACATCAAGCCATGCAACATCGCCCAAAGCGAAGCGCATAACAGGCGGGACAAGAAATACCTCAAATCTCTGAATCCCGACCAGATTTACATAGACACTTTCCTGACTCCTTTCAATAAATCTTATGTCACACCAGAACTGGAGTTCACCAGCCTTCAGGAATACTATGAAGAGCTCAAGGCAATGG
>JAEEGI010006548.1_pt1 | contig 26264 bp, 23 predicted proteins | sample 8958751 | NCBI WGS metagenome assembly JAEEGI01 (sample SAMN16246545, study PRJNA631951) | gut metagenome | biome: gut microbiome; feature: rumen; material: KS-attached | host: Bos | place: Iran: Karaj | collected 2018-10 | reverse complement strand
GTATCCGATCTTGATGTGATCGTAATGCTGAACTGGGGAGCATACTTCAACAATAAAAAAATACAGTCAGGAACATATATTGTTGACTCAGACAACCACTCCGCTCTGACAAAAGCATTTGAGAATCTGAAGAGTCTGGCAGACAACGCCGAAAATGTGAAATTCTACAATATGGTATATCATCCCACTATCCGCTCATTTGATTCTTACAGCAAAACTTTATACCCTATATCTCTTGCAATACTGATAATCAGCATTATCATCATCAGTTATTTTTATATCGACAGCATTTCACACCGCATTGCGGAAAAAAACTTGTCGGTTTTTCTTCTTTTGAGCTGTTTTTTTGAAACTACCGGCGAATTCGTATGCTTTTCTCTGACAGGCATGATCTTTGCCGTTATTTCACTGATTTTGCTTTCTTCAAACGAAAGCTACGCTTCAAGCGAACTCGGTTATTTTACCGTTATAAAACCTCAAACATTGCTTTATGCTGTTCTGGCAACAGTTTTTTTCGCGATTATCCTTTCTTTACCCGCCGTTGTTTTCGTATACAGGACCGATACAGGGAATAAATTAAAATAATAAATTCAATAAAAGAAAAAAGACGGATTTGACTGAAAATCAATTCCGTCTTTTTTGTCTGAATAATTGAGCTCCCGTTTTTTCCTCAAGGCAAATCCGAGGTGAACAAATCAATCCCGATCATCGAAAACGCTCAAAATAAAACCCGGAGAAATCAAATTTGCTCATCCACACCGCGAACGGGTGATATTTGCGGGATAATCAACGTCAGATCACTAAATACATATTTCCGTTCCCGCGGCAAGCGATCAAATAAATCAGAAAACGGTTTTTTGCTTTAAGTCCTGCATTGAAAGCCTTATATGCCATATATCTTTCGGGCGTCTGCTTACTGCAGATGCCTTTTGCATCTCTGTCCCCGTCGATGATACCTCTAAAAGCATAAATTTGAAACTTCATCGGTGTTTTGCACGGATTGACACGCTGCGCCTGAAAAAGAAAAATAGGCATAGCCGGAAATACCGCCAAACCATGCCGATCATTTCAAAAGACACAAAAACCGCAAAGTCGTCTCTGCATCCTATGCTGTTTTTTGTTATTTTACTATATACCCTACGTTGTCGAAAATATAATCGGGTCTGTAAGGATATGCCTCAACGGTTTCTCTTGTGGAGATACCAGAAAGAACAAGAATGGTATCGATCTCCGATTCTATGCCTGCGATGATATCGGTATCCATCCTGTCGCCTATTATCGCAGCATCCTCTCTCGACACTCCCAGATGCTTTATTGCGTGGCGCATCATAAGAGGATTCGGTTTTCCTACAAAATAAGCATGTTTTTCTGTTGAAAGCTCAATGGGTGCGATCAGCGCTTTTGTTGCAGGTGCGATACCTTTTTCGGTCGGGCCGGTAACGTCGGGGTTTGTGCCTATAAGCTTGGCGCCTTTAAGAACAAGTCTGATCGCCTTTTCGATCTTATTGTAGCTGTAGGACGAAGTTTCGCCCACTACAACGTAGTCGGGATCGACGTCATTCATCGAAAATCCTGCGCCGTATATCGCATTTATCAGACCTGCCTCGCCTATAACATATGCGCTGCCGTTTGGATTTTGCGAATGAAGAAAAGACGCCGTTGCCATTGCAGACGTGTAAAAATGGTCTTCCGAAACAGAGAGCCCGAGTCTTTCAAGCTTCTGTGAAAGTTCTCTGGGTGAGCGTTCAGAGCTGTTTGTAAGAAAGAGGTAGCTTTTGTTGTTTTCCGTGAGCCACGCAACAAATTCCTTTACTCCGTCAAGAAGTTTGTTGCCGTGATATATCACGCCGTCCATATCGCATATGAACCCTTTTTTTTCTTTTAAAGATTTCATTTGTATTCTCCGTAATATTCAATTAGTCAAGAAAGTCTTTCAGCCGCTTGCTTCTTGAAGGATGGCGAAGCTTTCTGAGAGCTTTTGCTTCGATCTGTCTGATTCGCTCACGCGTTACCTTGAATTCTCTGCCTACTTCCTCAAGTGTTCTTGTTCTGCCGTCTTCAAGTCCGAATCTGAGGCTGAGAACGCGCGCTTCTCTGTCGCTGAGCGTTTTAAGAACTTCATTGAGCTCTTCTTTGAGCATTGTCTGAGACGCTACGTCGCTCGGAGACGGGATATCCTTATCCTCAACGAAATCTCCAAGATGGCTGTCCTCCTCCTCGCCTACCGGAGATTCAAGAGAAACAGGCTCCTGCGCAACCTTCATTATTTCGCGCACCTTATCGATATTCATATTGAGCTCTTTTGCAAGCTCTTCCGCATTGGGCTGACGTCCGAGCTCCTGCACGAGAGTTCTTTCCGCCTTTGTAAGTCTGCCTATGGTCTCCACCATGTGAACGGGGATACGTATCGTGCGCGCCTGGTCTGCTATAGCCCTCGTAATTGCCTGACGAATCCACCATGTTGCGTAGGTTGAAAACTTATATCCTTTGTTGGCGTCAAACTTATCCACCGCTTTTATAAGACCGAGGTTACCTTCCTGAATAAGGTCAAGAAAGAGCAGTCCGCGACCCACATACCGTTTTGCTATCGAGACAACAAGACGGAGGTTTGCTTCGTTCAGGCGTTTTTTCGCGCTTTCGTCACCATCGGATATCCTCTGCGCAAGGTCTGCCTCTTCTTCAGGAGTAAGAAGTGCAACGCGGCCGATCTCATGAAGATATATCTTTACAGGATCGTCTATCGTTATACCTTCGGACTGAAGAAGGACTTCCATGTCCTCGGGGTCTATCGGAAGCGAATTCGCCTCTTCTTCTATGCTTTTGAGATCGTTTATGTCCTCGATGGAAAAAGACTCTTCGATCTCAACGCCCGAATTGCGGAATTCATCGATAATAACGTTTATCTGATCCGCGGTAAATTCATGCTTTTCAAGCTCTTCAACTATATCGCTGCGCATGAGAGAGCCTTTTTCTTTGCCCTGTTCGAGAAGCTCGCGTATGACGGCTTTTTTCTCAGCCGCGTTTCCCGGATTGGCATTTGTGCTGTTCGTTTCCATAATCTATTTTCCCTTCTTTTTCAAATCTTCAAGATATTTCTGAAAATTCGCGTCGGATATACCTGCCGATGCGTCTTTTTTCTTTTTTTCAGCTTTCAGGCGCTCCGCAACTGCCGCGATCTCATCGCCGTCAACGCTCAGAGCCCCTACCTCCATGATATACCCCATAAGAATACCTACTTCGTCGGGCTCAAACAGAGACGAAAGCATCAGGTGCGGTTCGCCGGACGGGTTTTCTTTGAGCTTTTCGCAAAGAACGGTATATACGCGCCGGTTGAAGTCCGTAATAAAATCGTCGGGCGATATAAGCTTTTCGATCTGTTCGATCTTTTGCGGAAAATTCAGTATAAGCGATATCACGTCGCCTTCCGCCCTTGAAACGGCAATGTTTTTCTTTGTTCGGAACCCTGTTCCCGCCTTGCCGCCCGAAAGCTCGGAATATATTTTCTTTTCTTCGGTCTTCTTTTCTTCTATCGCCTTTTTGCGTATGATGTTTTCAAGCTCCGCGGTAAGATTTTCTTTTGTCAGTCCGGTTTCGCGCGCGATCCTGTCCGTATACACTTCACGTTCCACACGGCTTTTTATTCCGGATATGACAGCAAGATATTCGCGGACGCACGCAGCCTTCTCGCTGTCGATATCCATGTTGTATTTAAAACCGATCTCGCCGAGCTTATACTCAATATCATTTGACGATCCGTCAAGAAGCTCACGGAATTTTTCCGCCCCGTATGCCTTAATGAACTCATCGGGGTCTTTGCCGCCTGTAACGGTAACGACCTTCACATCAAGGTCTACGTTTTTCAGAATCTCTATTGCCCGTCTCGTAGCGTTTTTACCTGCGGCATCACTGTCGTAACAAATGATGATCTTATCGGTAAACCTCTTCATAAGGCGTGCCTGATTCGGCGTCAGAGCGGTGCCAAGCGTTGCAACTGCCGCATTGAACCCTGCCTGATGAAGAGCTATAACGTCCATATACCCCTCAACGAGTATCAACGCGCCGAGTTTGTTTGTTCGTGCATAATTTATAGCGTAAAGGTTTTCTCCTTTACGGAACACGAGATTTTCGGGAGAGTTTAGATATTTTGCAGGATCATCCGCAAGAGTCCGACCCCCGAAACCGATGATGTTGTTTCTGTAATCTATTATGGGAAACATCACCCTGTTGCGGAATTTATCAAAAATACGGGTTTCCTTTGACTCGGAAACCGACACCAGACCCGCAGATTTCAAATCATTGTCGGAATATCCCTGCGAATGCATATATTTCACGAGTGAATCCCAGCTTTCGGGAGCATAGCCTATTCCGAAACGAACGATCGACTGCGGAGAAAGTCCGCGTTTTTTTATATATTCAAGCCCCGGCTTACCTTCATCCGACATAAGAGTATTGTGAAAGTATCGCGCGGCGACACGGTTCATTTCAAGTATTCTTTTTCTGAGAAAGCTGATCTCACTGTCGATAGCCGTATTTTTTGGAACATGAAGACCTACGCTGTCTGCAAGAAACTGAACGGCTTCCGGATACGTAAGGTTTTCAGACTTCATAATAAAGGTTATCACGTCACCGCCCGCATGGCATCCGAAGCAGTAGAACATCTGCTTTGCGGGATTCACGTGAAAAGACGGCGTTTTTTCGTTGTGAAACGGGCAGAGTCCGACAAAGGACGACGAGCTCTTTTTCAGATTGACATATCTTGAAACCACAGTAACTATATCGCATCTGTTTCTCAGTTCAGAAAGGAATTCTTCCCCGAATTGCGGCACGCTGACCACCTCTTTTCACATTTTCTCTGTAATTATTAATACGATGAAAAATCGCGTTTTCCTTGACGGGTTTTTAAAAAAAATATTATTTCACAAAATCGCCACAAATATGCACGCCCGTCTGCCGCCCGCATACTTGACAAATACCGTCAGTTAATGTATAATAATCAGGTATTTACGCTTCACCGATGCCGGAACGCATACGGAAGCGGAATGTCTCATAACTTTTTCGGGGTGTAGCGCAGTTGGAAGCGCGCGACATTTGGGAGCTAAATACCGCTGCCGCCCTTCCGGAATGAAAAGCCGCGAAAAACGCCGGAAAAGCGTGAAAAACGGAGAAAACAAGAGGTTCGAGTCAGAGCCAAAACGCGTTTGACCACTTATCTGACCCGAACCACAGAAACAAAAAATACTATCGGGGTGTAGCGCAGTTGGGAGCGCGCGACATTTGGGATGTTGAGGCCGCAGGTTCGAACCCTGTCACTCCGACCATTCAACCGCCTGTAGCGAGGGAATTTTTCCCGTTACAGGCGGTTTTTTACTGTTTCTCTGCTTTTTCCGCGGCGATTTTTGCTTTTACTTCGACGATCATTTCAGCCAGCTTTTCCTCGCAATCTTCTCGGGTTTGAGCGTATATGTTGAAACTTTTGCGCGTGCCGTCTGGCATTCTCGGCGTATACCTTCCTTCATACAGATGATCATTTATCATATACACGCCTCCGGTTCCGGGTTTGCGGGTCTTTCCTTTCCATGGCATGAACGGCGGATCTTTCGGTTTTAAAATTCTCTCCCGCTGATCGGGTCTCGGTACGGCTTCCTCGTTGATACACGTATCGCTTTTTCCGATCCCTCGCTCGATAGCTCTTGCCGCATTCTTCTGCATATCGGTTGTAATGTGGCTGTAAATATCGATCGTCGTAGAGGAAGAGGCATGACCTATGATCGCGGACAGCGTCTTAATGTCCATGCCGTGCTCAAGCGCCATTGTGGCGAACGTGTGACGCAGATCGTGGAAGCGCACGCGCTTGCATTCAGCGCGGTCAAGCACAAGCTGCATTTTATGATAGACCGTCTGCGGATTGCGCGGAGAAGCATCCTGGACCGGCGACGGGAAGATCCAATCAGATCCTTCCAAGCTGAAAAGCCAAATTCAGTTAAACTCTTTTTTATAACTTCTCTTAATGAATCTCTAACGTTCATGCGAACTGATTATAGGCTCCATATTATTACTGTGCATGTAGTATCTGTCGTTTTTTTTGAGGCTGAGGCAGAATAAACGTGCATTTTTTGACAATATTTCGAAAAATTGAATATAATAAGGGGGGGGGTTGACAATTATAGATATTCAATGATATAATAAATGTATCATAAAACAGTATAGTATATTCATTTTTTTGTGCAATCTGACGATGGAGCATTTTGCGAAAGTGTCTTCATACCCCGGTAAACATATGTTTCTGTGCTATCATGTCAAGGATTTTCCGTTCGTGGTCATTCAGGTAAACGCTGTGAGAGCATCTTGCAGTGAATGTACTCCAAAATTATTGGATGCATATACGATACTTTCTGCGGAGAGGCTCAATTTGATCTTCTCCCATAATACAAATCACTGCCAGAATTAGACAAGGGTTCCTTGGTTTCTTAATCAATAGAAACGTCCAGTTCCCTCATTGATTTAAAAAAATACACATTTAACCCATAAATCGAAACAGCCGCGACATGATCGGTGTGATAGAGTGACCATTTTGAATCATTCAATGAATAGCGATTGCACTGATATCGCGCTATGCCGATAACTGTGAAATTAATGGATGACATAGTTACAATGCTGAACATCATATTTCTGTTTTCTCAAAGAAAGGATCGATAAATGCAAAACGAACTTGTTCTTGAAAAAGTCTCAAAGTCATACAAAAAAAATAAAGCGCTCAAACGCTTTTCTGCTACTATGACGGATGGTATATATGCACTTTTAGGTCCTAACGGCGCAGGCAAAAGCACACTGATGAATATAATTACGGAAAACCTCACACGCGACAAAGGTGTAATAACTTTCAATGGCAAACCCATAGAAGATATGGGTGCAGATTACCGCAGCATTTTAGGATATATGCCTCAGCATCAGGGAATGTATAAAAACTTTACCGTTGAAAATTTTATGCGGTATATGGCTGTGCTTAAAGACGTTGACGCGAAAAAAGCGAAAAAAAAGATCGGGGAGCTTCTGGAAAATCTTGAGCTAAAAGAACAGTCCTATAAAAAAATAGGTGCTTTATCGGGAGGAATGATAAGGCGCCTTTGTCTTGCGCAGGCACTGATAAACGATCCGAAAATACTTGTTCTTGACGAACCTACTGCAGGTCTTGACCCTATTCAGAGAATAAATCTGCGTAACTATATTTCAAAGATATCGGAAAATAAGATAGTGCTTATTGCTACTCATGTTGTATCCGACATTGAGTTTATAGCACGCAACGTATTTATTTTGAAAAAGGGATCTCTTATCGACAGTGGATCAGTGCAGGAACTTAACGGGAAAGTTTATGGCAAAACGTGGGAGATCAAGGTTGACTCAAACGATGATGTCGTGGAATGTCAAAAGAAATTCTGTATTGGAAATATCAGATACGGAGACGACGGGATACTTCTTCGCATTATTTCGGATGACAAGCCGTTTCATGAAGCTGTCGCTGTTCAGCCTACGCTGGAAGACTTTTATTTATACACTTTCGAGTCTGTAGGTGAGCGGCAATGAAGCTGTTTTTCTTTGAGACATATAAGATCCTGAAAAGCCGTTTCATAATTATTCTCATATTGATCATGCTATGCCTGAATGCTGTTGTATATAATCTTGATATATCCTTTCCAAGCCCCGAATCTTCCAATTACAGCCGCCTTCTCCATGCGGATGAACTTTCGATTTTATACAGAGAATATGCCAAAAATCCGGAACTTATAGAAAAGACAACTGATCTTGTTGCAGATAAAATAGCAAAGGAAGAAGCCCTCACTATTCAGGCGAGCAAAGACCGTATAATATATATACCTTCCGCACCCGCAGTTTTTTTCAAAAACATGGATATTTCTACAGAAGGCATTATATTTAAGCTCTTCTCGGACAGCCTTGCATATAAAGATCAATTTAATAAAGATATTGAAGAAGTTATCAGAATGGCAAAGGTCCATGCCAACAGAATTGCAGACAAAAGCGATACAAGCGGTTTTGTTTACGAACAGCAAATACGATCTATCGAGAAATATCAGATAACATCCAGAATTAAAATACCCGTTATATATTATGATGGAACGGAATCCTTTTTCACGTACGGCTATGTCAATCTGTTCCTTCTTCTTTCTGTTTTACTGGTATGTTCTCACATGTTCGCGGTTGACAGCGGAATGATGACCGTGATGATACGTTCCGCGAAAAAAGGACGTTCATCTGTATTTGCCGCAAAGATATGTTCCGCGGCAGTTTTGAATATACTGCTAACATTTATTTTCTACACAGAAACACTGCTCTGTTCTTTTCAGCGCTTCGGAATTCCTGATTTGTTTGTTCCGATACAGTCCGTGCCGCTGTTTGAGCTCTGTCCTTACACGATAACGATCCTCGGAGGAATTATTATCGTATTTTTTATAAAATGTCTTATAATTCTCGCCTTTTCAGCGTTTGTTCTCGCGTTTTCGGTTCTTCGCAACCAGATAATAACGTATGCCGCGGGGGCGGCTTTTATAGCCGTGAACTATTTTCTTGCCTTTCGTGAATATGTAGACAGCATGAATCCGTTTAAGATATACAATCTGTATTCCATTGCCAATCCGTATATTCTTTTAAGCAGATACTCGCTGCTTAACGTTTTTAATCACGCAGTACCCGCGCTTGCCGTTGTATGCGTTGCTGCGCTCCTGATTTCTGTCTTATTTACGATAGTTTCAGCAGTAATTTACAGGAAAAATGCAGTAGTATATTTTAAATTTCCGAAAATCAGAATGAATGCGCTGAAAATGTTCCGTCAGCGAAATGTGAAAGCAACAAAACTGACACAGTGGGAAGCGTATAAACTGTATATTAATAAAAAGCTTATTTTTCTTGTTGTTGCGATTATTGCCGCTTCACTTGTTTATTCGCTTTCCGTTTACCGTTCGGTATCTTCTCCGATGATACAGAAATACAAGGAGGCGATGGAAACCCTTGAAGGACCCGTAACGGATGAAAAACTCGCGTGGATAAACGAAAGAATTTCCGAGCTGTCCGCGGAGGCGGGAGCGAGAGAAGAGCTAAAAAATCAGCATGATTCAGGCGAAATAACAACAAAAGAGTATATGGAAAAACTTCGCCTCGCAAACATCGCCGAAACGGACCTTGAAGTGATGACAGCCGTTTCGGAACATGCGGGATACCTTCTTTCACTCGGCGAAAACGGAGTCTTCCTTTACGATACGGGCTGGAATACATTGCTTTCAAGAAAAGACAATATCTTTTATCTTGTCTGCATAGTTCTTCTGTTTTCGGGTATATTCGCTGACGAATACTCGTGCGGTTTCGCGCCGCTTCTGCACACAACAAAGCGCGGAAGAAAGGATACCGTAATAAAGAAGTTTATAATAACGGTCGAGTCGGCAGCGATATTGTTCTTAATTCTTGAAGCGTGCGATTTTATAACGATACTCGCGAATTTCAGCCTGCCGCAGTTTTCCGCGCCGCTCGCGTGCATATCCGATTTTTCGGAAGCGTCGCTCTCAACCACCCTTTTCGGCGCTTACTTCGCGAACCTGCTTTTAAAGTTTTTAATTTCTGTAGCTCTTGCCGCCGCGGTGTCCGCTCTTTCGTATTTCACTGAAAACAAGACGGCCGCCATCACATTGTCTGCCGTTGTCTGCGCGGGAATATACCTGCTGTAAAAGCATAAGCTTCCTAAACATTTTATCGGGTATTTTACAATGAAGAAAACCAGATTTAGAATAGATATTGTTCTATTTTTATTCTTTTGTTTAGTTACAATAACCTCATGTGACCAAGAAAAGATTAATCCTGAAGAAACGACTGTGAAGAATGACATTCCATCATATAGTTATTCTGCAAGCATATATGATAAAAATAATACATTATTGTCTCAAAACATGGACATAGTAGATATTTCTAATATCTGCAATGTTCGACTGCAACTTAAAAATATGGGAGACTCACCGATTGACTTATGTTTTTGTGTTCTGATTAACGGAATCATGATAGATATCTCCGCAAATGATTGTGAGATTCAGGATAAAATTTATTGTTTTTCTTTGGGTGCTTTTGAAAATATTGAAATAGAAATCAGATTATTCCCTGAGTTTTTATGCGGGAATGAGAATAAGGTTTCATTTGTTTTCATATCTGAATTCAATGAATATTATATAGATGAAATTGAATCGCTTAAAAACTATACTTCTTCGCTTTCCGTAAATGTACATTGTTATTCAGATACAAAGGATTATCTCAAAGATCAAGTTTGTGATACTGAATATGAAAGTATTCCTTTGTCGGAGTACGGCGATGGACTCAACAGGGAAATACTAACCGAAACAATCGGGGAAAGCGTTTGCTCAGCAATAATGCCACATGATGATTACTGGTTTTTATATCAGCCACATAAAATATACATAAATACAGAAGCCGGAGATTCATTTGAAAATTTCACAATTAACCTATTTGCCTCTGAAGGGGAATATGTTACGATGCTTTTTGCAGAAGGAGTTCCTATTCCCGCTTTTAATGGAAAATATAATCTGTATTGGAAAACAGATGGTAACAGCTTGATTACGTCATATATCAAGCTTTCTGAACAAAAGCCAGAGTCTATCAACAATATATTTACTATTACTGTTCCACTTGATATTGGTAATACGCATATTTATGACTCTGATAAAACCAATGTTTATAACTGGGATCAAAACAGTAGAAGCGAAACAAAAAACTTTAAATCTTATATCGTTAAATTATCTGACAACAACGGTACTGTTTATAAGCCAGATCTTACCTATGATTATTCAGGTGGCAGTGTCAAATACAAGTATACATATTATCAGAAAAACTATTGTACAGTAGAAAAACATAGAATAATGGTCATGATTAATGGCTTTCCGCAGTTTTTTTATGTTGGAGATTCATCTGAACTGTTATATTATGATTATACTGTCGACCCTTCCGAAACAAAAGAAATCTTTCTGAAGATCAACCCAAGGTTAAAAGAAGGAGATTCTGAGTTTAACATATCCATTGTAACGTTATTCAACTGCGAAGCTAATTTGTTCAATGAAAGCTCTATGGAAAACACATCACTTATTCATCGTATGGGCGTTCATTATTCGATATCTAACGCTTCTGAAATCAATATTCAATATTCAAATAACGATAATAATTATATTCTTATTGACCCCATTTCTGTTGTTTCGGCAAATAAGGATGATGTTGGAATTAATCTTTATAATGATTTTAACGCATTACGAAAAAGCTCTTCAAGTCAGTATGTTTTTATTCCTTCAGAAGAGAATTGTTCTGTTTATATTGAAATTAGTAATTACGATGTTTCTTCTTATAGTCTGGTTATCATATGTAATGGTGAGTTGATCGAATTTGGAAACGGCAGTAAGACTCTATCTTTTGAAATAAACCAAAGCCATTCAGTTTACAAGTTCAGGATTGATATTCCTTCTGTATATATAAAAAAACACAATTCGCTATTGTTTGTGGTCAGTAAAGGCCAGAAAAATCTTGTTTCATACAATGAATTAAATAGAAGATGCAGTTGTGCGCTGAGATTATCTGTCACAACCCTTACGAATTTTGATTGTGAAGGACATGTCGATATTATGTTGCATACAAACAGTGTATCAACTGAAATAACTGTTAATAACAATAAATATCAGCATAACAATATTTGTTCAACAACGGTGCTGGCAGATACAAATAAGGTTACTGAATTTACTCCTCGTATCTGGTACGAATCTAATAGTTCATTTTCATGTACAGACTCAGTTTATATTGATATTGTGAATAGTCCGTTCTATTTTATGAACTGCCTCCTAATCAATTCTTTTGATAATAATGAATCAATTATAGTCGCCAAATACAAAACTTATAGAGATTGCATAACAGTTGATTAATTCGATTGTGTTTATGATTATTTCAAAAATGCCAAGGGATACGGAATCTTGACTATACTATATTTAAAATGTATAAACGAGAGTGACCGAACTTTATTAGCAATTACGTGAAACAATCTTGATCTAATACATTTAAAAGAGAAACAAAAGGAGTGCGAAACAATGAAGAATTATTTTATTATTGTCTGTCTTATTCTTATTGCTGTTATAACGGCGTCCTGCACCGTTTCGGATGATTATATATCTCCCGAAACAGGAAAAGAAAACGAAGCCAACGCGCAAAAGCCTTCCGTAAAAGGAGATTATAATGAAACTTATGACAATATTACGGCTGACATAAACGGCTTCGGCGTTTTTAACGGTTTTCTTTCAATAAAGGCGTCAGGTTCTCTGTACGCATATGATCCCGAAAACGGAGAGCCCGTAATATTATGCTCAGACCCGTCGTGCGATCATAAAGAGTGCTTTTTCGGATATACCGGATCTGCTGTTGACAGCAATATAATACAATGCGGTTCACGCATTTATAATATACGAACCGTCCCTCTTTCGGAAACCGTAAAGTTTAATAACGGACAGACATCATCCAGCAAATTTCAGATTGTTTCAGCCGATTTAAACGGGAATAATACCGTTTTACACTATGAAAACGCCGATTATATAGCGAGCATATGTCCGGTAAATGACGAATACATGTATTTTTTGCAGACAAACTCGAACGAAGGAACATATGAATTATATAAACTGACATATAAAAACAACAAAACAGAGCTTATTGCATCATCCTCATCATATCCGGCGCCCATATGCGAGAAAGAAGGATATATCTACTATTGCGACCCCGTTCTTCCCGCCTTCGGGAGAATAGATTCTCAAACGGGAAAAGACGAAATCATTCTTAACGGATCGTCTTATTATTTTCACTTTAACGATAACTATATGTGGTTCGCAAACGCTTCCGCAAAAAAAGCGAAGAACTACACGGCATACAGATACGATTTTAAAACAGGAGAGATCGTTGAAATACTGCCTGAAGTGTCAAGATTTGTTATGACGGACGAACACATTTTCTATACTAAAAACGAAGGTCTTGTTGTAGAAACTGCCGACAGAGATTACAAAGACAGCCTGAGCGGAAGAATATATATGTGCGACCATGACGGAAGCAATTCAATAATGATAAGAGACGACTATGAACAATTATATTATCAGTCGTTTATACCGTATCATGACAAGCTTTTTGCCGAATACAGAGTTTACGACGAAAACCTTGAAAACAACCTTAATTCCTCCGACGGGTTCATATACGGCTATGTTGCCATAGGCGATACGGAGGATTACACAACATTTGAAATCAAATAAAAGGGTTTAAATTAACCAAAAACACAATAAGGAGGAAACAGCATGATAAAGAACGGAAAAACGGTACTTTCTCTTACAGCACTGACGCTGACTGTAATTATATTCTGTTTAATAGGCGCAGGATGCTCGGATACGGAAGAAGTCAAGGGGGAAAGCGGAAAGAATAATAAAGAGGAAATTGTTGTCTTAACGGATTTTTCGGAAGCGAAAGCGGGAGACGTAATAAAATTCGGTCATTACGAGCAGGACAACAATATAGAAAACGGTCCCGAAGATCTTGAATGGATCGTTCTTGACGTTAACGGTAAAAGCGCGCTTGTTATAAGCAGATACGCTATTGACGGCGTTTATTATCACCCCACGATGGCGGAAAAAACGTGGGAAACGTGCTCACTCCGCAAATGGATAAAAGAAACGTTTATTAACGCCGCATTCAGCGAAGACGAGCAGAAATCAATACTCACCGTAACGGTCGCCGCGGAAAGCAATCCCGATTACGATACCGACCCCGGGAACGATACCGAAGACAAGGTTTTCTTGCTGAGTGTAAACGAGGCAAACAGATATTTCTCTTCCGACGAAGCGAGAAAGTGCGAACAGACGGAATACGCGAAAGCTCAGAGCTCTCTGACGTTTGAAGATCATCAGGAAACGATGCCGTGCAACTGGTGGCTCAGAACTCCCGGCAACGCTTTCATGAAAGCGGCGATTGTTTACGAGGACGGTTCGATCAATACTCAGGGAAATCAGTTTCACATAGCCCCGTTCTCTTTCCGTCCCGCAATGTGGATAGCAATCGACGAATGAGTTTTTTAAATCCGAAACAAAGCTTTGTGATATTATAACATACATTTTAACAATAGCACATGCTGATGTGAGATTGTGGAAATGTTCTGAAAGGAGGGGAAATTGTCCTATGAAAAAATACATTGCCTGTTTTTTGGTATTTTGTATTTGTGCAACAATGATGCCAGTTGATATGATTGCAGCTAGTTCAAGCAAGTTAGTCGAAGGGTGCCCAGTAGGTATTCATTTGAATTCGTCATTGACAGTAAGATCTTCTGCAATAGCAAGCAGTTCCTGCCCAGGGCATATGACATCTGTTTTTCTGTATGCCTATAATTCTATAACAGGTGAATCCGGTATTTCTGATTCCGGATGGGTTCCGACAGAGGCTATGGGCTATGTTTCAGAGACTGTAACTTTATCTGTTCCGCCAACATACGCACACAGTTATCATGGTGCGTGGTGCGTTAATGATGATGATGACGACCATGTAGTGGACGATGGATATGTAGTCGAAGAACTGACTGATTATGGCACGAAATCGACTGATTGATTCGATGAATGGAGAACATGAAGTGATTCCTGTTCTCCATTGCTGTTTAAGTGTAAAGGAGAACGATTTGTGAAAAAACTGCTTATTGCATTTATTATTATAGCCATGTCGATTATTCTCACAGCGTGCGTGGTTTCCGAAGAATATATTAATTCTGAGACAGAGGTTGAAAATAATACGGAATTGCCCGTGCCGGCGACTCCGGGTAATTATAATGAAACTTATGATGTTATCCGCCCTAATGTCCTCGGCTTTGATATTGTTAACGATTTTCTATTAGTTCCAGGTTCAAATTCATTATATGCATATGATCCTGAAAAAGATGAATCAGTTATAATGTGCCCGGATCCGACATGCGACCATAGAGAATGCTTTTTCGGTTACAAATCGATAATAGTAACCAAAATAGTTCAATGTAACGACCGTCTGTACACCATCCGAACCGTTCCTCTTTCTTCAACAATAACTTTTGATAACGGTATGGAATCGGCAGACAAATATCAGATTATTTCTGCTGATTTGAACGGAAACAACATAGTTTTACATTATGAATATTACGACTATGTAGATTCTTTGTGTGTGACAGATGATAATATATATTTCATACAGCGTAATATTAACGAAGGGGTTTATGAATTATGTAAGCTGACAATAAAAAATAATAAAGTCGAATTGCTTAAATCCTCTGCCCAGCCGGAACCGATATGTGAAAACAACGGTTATCTGTATTATAATGATAAGTTGTTGGATGTTCTCGGAAGAATAGAATTAAAGACGGGCAAAGATGAAATAATCCTGGACCGAGATGACGGTAACTATTATCAGTATAATGATAATTATATGTGGTTTGTTATGGCTCCGGAAATTGCAGGGGAACCACAAACCGTATGCAGATATGATTTTCATACGGGAGAAATAGTTGAAATAATGTCAGGCTCATTTTCGAGATTTATAGTGACTGATAATCATATCTTTTTTACGAAAAATGAGAATAATTTATTTGAATTTTATGACGGAAAGTTGAAGGATTTTTTGAACGGCAGAATATATATGTGCGATATTGACGGAAACAACATAGTAATGATAAGAAACGACTATAAAAAAATTTATTACCGTATATTTATCCCATATCATGATAAACTGTTCGTGAAATATAAAGTTTACGATGAAAAATCAGAAGAAAGTAAAGAGGATTTTTATAACGGTTTAACCTACGGATACGTTAACATAGGAGATGTTGAATCTGACTACACAACATTCACTTTTAAATAAGAGATCTGAAGCCAATTGAAGTATACCAATACGGAGGAAACAGCACATTAACTTTTCGATTTATTCTCTGCTTGCAAGGATCCGATGTGAGATCATAGCGATTGTTTCTTCGCATTTGATTATTCATCATTGGTTCAACTTGGAGACAGATTCTATCGCACCAGGTCTGTTGCTCTTGATTCACCTGTGAAACTTGATAACGGAAAAGCTCTTGGAATTCGAGGTTGAGTTCTTTGATCTTGAAGGCAATACTATAGACGTAGTAACTACACCATCAAAGCTACTGATAATCGAAGAATCCTATAAAGCAAGCGCTTGGTCAGAATAGATATCTTCACTAATATCTCTCCTCACAAATGAGAGGTGGGAGAAATCATTGCGTGACCCCATATTTGACTGTAACCAGAAAAATAGTGGGCGTAGACAATGGAGATATCGGACGGAAAACAGGCTCAATAGGCATAAAAAGCCCCAACGGAGGTAAAACGAGGTATAAAAGCGCTCGTCAGCTCTTTGGGATGCGGAGGCCGCGAGTTTGAGTCTCGCCACTCCGACCATTTGACCGCCTGTAGCGAGGGAATTTTTCTCGTTACAGGTGGTTTTTTACTGTTTCTCCGCCTTTTCCGCAGCGATTTTTGCTTTGACTTCGGCGATCATCTCAGCCAGCTTTTCCTCGCACTCTTCCCGCGTATGCGCGTATATGTTGAAACTTTTGCGCGTGCCGTCTGGCATTCTCGGCGTATACCTTCCTTCATACAGATGATCATTTATCATATACACGCCTCCGGTTCCGGGTTTGCGGGTCTTTCCTTTCCATATCAAAATAAAAAAGTAAAAAAAAATAAAAAAACTATTGACAAATCGCAGGCAATGTGTTATAATCATATTAGAAAAATAAATTGACTCAAAGGAGGCGATTGTTATGATGAAAAAGAATACGGTTCGGATGTCATATATTTCGCCTACTTTATTTGATTAGGTGTTTTAATATTATCAATTGGTGAGCACATCCGAACAGGGTGTGTTTTTTGTTATTACTAATTATACGCACCCTTAGTCGGTGCGTTTTCTTTTTGCATTCATAATAATTGTACCGTTGGTATCATGAGCAGGGTGGGATTAATTGTGAGCAATTTGAAAGGGGGTATAGCTATGGAGTTTGTCAAATATGAATCATCAGATAATGATTCAGTTAAAATAATCCATTGCTCTGATTGTGCCAAATCATGTGATGACACAAACGAGCAAAGCCTGAAAAATAAACAATCTAAAGCCACTGGCGGCTAATTTATACCATAATTGATTGGGACAAGTACGAATACTTTTTTAAACTGCTCACAATTAAATCTTCTTTTACTACCTGTCTCAATCACTTTTTATTATTATCTAAAATATGAAACGTTTAAAAAATATTTTATTAAATATTGAACCCAATACAAATACATATACAGAGATGTATGAAGGCGTAATTAATGTATTTAGCGTAAATAATTCATATAGTGATTATGATTCAACATACTATAACGGGAAGATAGGCTTTTCAATTACAGAAACAGACAAGTTAGCAAAAGATAAACCGACCATAGTAATAAGTATTCCATACGATATGATTGGTATGACTTCTTTACAGACTTCAAACATGAAATCTGCGTCTGATTATTGTCTGCGTACTTTAGCGCCTTATATAGATTTTCTAAACGAAGAGCTATACAATCGGTCGAGACCTGATAATGAGAACGGAAAATACTATCTATACCATCCGGGTGGCGAGGTGCTTACGCGAAACACGGCTTATTTTGCCCTCTGTCCGCAGAAAGATTACGAATACCGCGGAGGAAACAGCGTCTATCTGCTTGAAGGGGACCCGCTTCCTCCTAAAATGTGCCTTTGTATACTCATGCAGGTTCAACTCCCGAAAAGGAACATAAGAAAAACAATACAGATGCTCTGCCGCGATTTACCTGATGCTGTTGATATGTTTGTCGCGAGGTTTAACCCCGAAAAGCTTAACGAAGCGCTCGCTCTTGCTGAAAAACAGGCTGCCGTTCGTGCGTGGCTCAAAAACAGCGATTATTGCGCATTTATTGCCAACGGCAGTATTCTTCCTCGTTCAAAAGGGACAGATCAGCCAATGGAAAACGCCGTGCCATTCGTGTCAACACCGAAAGATGAGATTCAAATCTGCGGAGTGCGCGGTATGGGAATAAAAAAGGGAGTTACCGTAATCACTGGCGGAGGATATTCCGGTAAATCTACTTTGCTTGACGCCATATCCGCAGGAATATACGACCATGTCGCGGGCGACGGACGTGAATTATGCATAACGGACGATACTGCAATGACTATTTCCGCAGAGGACGGAAGAAGCGTTAAAAGCGTTAATATTTCTCCGTTCATAAAGTGGTTACCGGGTAGCGATACGAGCGATTTTTCGACAGACCGTGCATCCGGTTCGACTTCTCAGGCGGCAAATATTATGGAGGCTGTGGATTACGGCGCAAAACTCCTGCTGATTGACGAAGACAGAAGCGCGACTAACTTTATGATACGCGATAAAATGATGAAGGAACTGATCGAAAAAGAACCGATCACACCATTTACCGATCGCGTCAATGAGCTATATAAGACGAACGGTGTCTCAACGATTCTCGTAATTGGAGGAAGCGGCGAATATCTTGCGATTGCAGATAAAATTTATATGATGGACGATTTCAAGATTCACGATGTTACCGCCAAATCAAAAGAAATCTGCGCAGCGCACGCAGTATTGCCCGATTTGCCCAAGCCGACGCAATGGACGCAACACCGTATCCTATTATCAGATCATTTTTCTTCTTATCCGGAAGGCAGTGGAAGTGAAAAACTGGAAGTATCTGATTTGGGTTTTATCATCATTGGAGATGAATATATCGATATTCGTGGTTTGCACAATATTATCACAAAACGTCAGTTGGACGCACTGGGCTATATGCTTCGATATCTTGAAACGCACAATACAGATTCAAAAGTTGACCTTGACAAGAAAATTGACGAGCTTTATGCTATCATCGAAAAAGAAGGGCTCGATACAGTGTTTTCCAGCTTTTTTACCACGACCGAGCGCTTTCTGGATCTTCCCCGAAAACAGGAACTTAAAGCAGTTATCAATCGCATGAGAAAGATAATTGTAAAGGCGGGTGAAATATAGTGAAAGAAACAGTAAAACAAACATTACAAACCGAATGGTTTCTCGTGAAGCTTATGTTTAAAACAGACGCTCTTCGTGGGATCGTTTATTGGCTGTTTGTCGGAACGCGTTATGCGATTCCTCTTATCAGCGTGTGGTTATGGAAGTTGATACTGGACGAACTCACGGTGATATACCAGACGAAAACAGCAAGTAATTCAGTATGGCTGTTATTAATCATTTATCTTCTGCTTCAAGTATGTTTATCCGTTCTTGTTCGTGTGAGTTCTGTTATATATCAAAAAATAAAGCGCAAGGCGACCTTTGAAATGGATATGGCAATCATGCAGAAAATGGCACAGATCGACACGGCTTTTTTTGATGATCCATCAAATAGTGACGCGCTGAATGCTGCTCAAACAAGCGAAACTTACATTTCAGGAAATATTCCGTGGGCAGTAGATACTATTATCAGGGTTATCACTTTTATTTCAGGTCTTGTTATGTTTCTTTCGTATGACTGGCTTGTTGGGATTCTTTTCATGGCAACATATATTCCAGGAGCAATTATCTCATACAAACATAAAACAAAAGTGGATCAATGGTCAATCGACAATATTCCGGAAACACGAAAAAAGAATTATTACAAATCACTTTTAACTGGAAGTTACTCAGCAAAAGATTTGCGCCTTTATAACCTTGCTGATTATTTCAAGAAAAAATACAACGAGTTATGGGACAAAATAAGGAATGAGCGGTCGAAACTATTTGTAAAAGGATCTATAGCTTCATTTCTTGCATCACTTTTGACTTATGGAGGAATTGTTGTAATTATAATTCTGTCAGTTCGTTCAGTATTGTTCGGGAATATGGCAATCGGCACGCTTGCATTTTACATTGGTTTAGCTCAAACATCAGGCGAAAACTTTGGAAGAATTATTGATGATCTTGCAGTCCAGATTGAAATTGATGTACCGCACGTCATTCAATACATCAATTTTTTGAATTATGAAAATGAAATCAAAGAAGAAGGGGAAAATTCTTGTCCGCATTTTCCTGAGATTGAATTTCGAAACGTATGCTTCAGATATCCGGGCAACGAGGAATATACCCTGAAAGATCTGTCTTTCAGGATTGAGAGCGGAAAGAAAATAGCGCTTATCGGTGTTAACGGGGCGGGGAAAACAACGATAATAAAGCTTTTACTTCGTTTCTACGAGCCACAGTCTGGTGAAATCTTGCTAGCCGGAAAAAATATCCGCAGTTATCCGCTAAATGAAGTTCATAAGTTGTTTGGCGTGTGTTTTCAAGACATCAATCGCTATTCGCTAACGCTTCGGGAGAATATTGCTATATCTGATATCGACAGAAAGGATGATATCGTCTCTGTCAAAGCAGCGGCAATGGCATCGGGTGCCGACAAAATTATAGACGAATTAAATGAAGGTTTGGAAACGGATATGACAAGACAGTTCAACGACAAAGGCGCGGAACTCTCCGGCGGTCAATGGCAGAAAGTTGCACTTGCGCGTGCTTTTTTTCGTGATTCGCAGTTTATAATTCTTGATGAACCGTCATCAGCACTTGATCCGGAGGCGGAGGATTATATATTCTCGTCGTTTAAGCGGCTATGCAAAGATAAGGGGGGAATTCTTGTTTCGCATAGACTGTCCAGCATTATGATGGTCGATGAAATCGTTTTACTGGATAACGGGACTGTGTCGGAAATCGGAACTCACGCTGAACTGATGAGTAAAAACGGTAAATATGCGGAAATGTACCGAATTCAGTCGGAAAAATACGTGGGAGGTTCCAAAAATGGATAAGTTAAAGGATTATTTTCAAAACATCAGATATGCATCTAAAATCATTTTTGCTGCCTCAAAAAAATATTTTATATTTAAAATGCTATTATCCATTCTTTCATCTGTGCTTCCGTACCTGCCGTTGTTCCTTTGGCGCGAACTGATAAACGCACTTGTTGACGCAACTTTTGGTGAAATCAATTCTTTTTTGAATAAAATATGGTGGATAGCGGCTCTGTATTGTGGTACAATGCTTGTCCAGAGATTGCTAGATACAGTGTCGGATTATCTTTCGTTTAAATACAACGATGCCATCGATTACTATCTTGATAATGTGATGATTGACAAAGTATCATCTGTTGATCTTGCATTCTTTGATTCGAGCGACTTAAATGACAAGTTGAATAATTCTTGGTCTTTGATATACTCAACGAAGAACATGGTAACATTTATTTTTGATATGTTTCAAAAGGCAATCCGGCTTGCGATTTCGTTCTCACTTATGATAACACTCAGCTTGTGGTTAATTCCCTTTGTAATAGTATTTTGCATCCCGTCGGTCATCAGTGATGGGTTAGTTAACAATTTAGATTATCAATTCGAGAAAGAATACGCGAAATCGCGTCGAAAGCTTGAATATTATAAGGATCTGTTCTTTGAAGGAGCCCGGTCCGAAGTAAGATTGTATCACTTGAGTGAATACTTTTCAAATCTTTATAAATTGGTTTGGAATCAATGGGATAAAGCAATTCATTCGAAGAATATAAAAGTATGTATAGTCAATATGATATCGCTTATTCTTTTGACTGTAAACGAGATTATTATATATGTTTTGTCGGTTGCAAGATTGATTGCAGGAAAAATCGAAGTCGGTGATGTTGCCTATTACGTTTCTCTTTTGGCACAGTTTCGAGGAGATTTCACATCATTGTGTTACAGAATAAACACGTTCAGTAAGAATTCCAAAGAATTAAGCGACGTACGCACTTTTGTTGAAATGAAACCTTTACTTGAAAAAGGAGGAACAAAAGTGCCGACTGCGAATCCGAAAATCGAATTTAATAACGTATCATTTCGATATCCGAACGCAGAAAAGAATGTTCTCGATCATTGCTCTTTCGTCATTAATCCGGGTGAAACAGTTGGACTCGTTGGTTTGAATGGAAGCGGAAAAAGTACAATTGTCAAACTACTTTGCCGATTTTATGATCCATCTGAAGGCGAAATTTTAATTGACGGAATCGATAGCAGAGAATATGATATTGTAAAATTGCGCTCACTATTTGCGGCTTTATTTCAAGATTATGTCAAATATAGCTTCAACTTGAGAGAGAATATTGCATTATCTGATTTGTCAAGGATTGAAGATGATGCTGCAATTAAACAAGCTTGTGACATAAGTAACGTCAGCGATTTCACAAAGAACTGGGATAATGGAGTTGACGAAAACCTTACACGCAGATTTGATAAAACCGGCAAAGAACTATCTGGCGGTCAATGGCAGCGTGTCGCGCTGGCCCGCGCTTTCTTTCGAAATGCTTCGATTATACTTCTCGATGAACCTTCCGCAGCGCTTGATCCGCTTGCAGAGCATCAAATCTTTGAAGACTTTTCAAAAATATCAAAGGGCAAAAGCGCCATTTTAATTTCGCACAGATTATCAAGTATAACTTTGGCTGATAAGATTCTTGTCTTGGAAGACGGTCATATCATAGAACAGGGCACTCATAGAGATTTAATCGAGAAGAACGGGCGCTATGCTTATTTGTTCAATTTGCAGGCGAGTAAATATGTTTAACTGTATTTATAAGGATGGAATTATCAAACCTTTGAAATTGGATTGGTACGGTATTGCATAAGATGGTAAAACGTGGTATCATCTGCATAAGATGAAGAGAAGGAGGATATCGCGGAAATAGGAAAAGTTATTACGGAAAAACGTATTTTGCAAATACGCAATTATTGCGTATTATTTTAAATTATTTTACGCAATTTTTGCGTAAGCCACTCGCACAAATCGTTTTTTATGGTATAATACCTGCAGAGGTGATGCAAATGACCCTTTCCATCCACTATATTTTTCCACTGCAATTTCGTAATTGGCAAGATTATGACACTTTTGATTAGAGCCATTGCTGATTCCGATCACATCATTGTACATGCCAACGAATTTCCTTTCTTTTGACAAGTACATTGAATCAAGAAGCCAAAACAAAATGGTTGAAGTTATTGCTACAAAAATATATATTTTATTTTCGCGCGAACACTCGGTAGAAATGGTTGCAGCAAAAACTGCAACAAGGGCGGAAGCGAGAGTTATTGCCCACCCTTTCATTTGAAAAGAGCATTGATTCATTCTTGATATATTGTTCTGCAAAAACTCTAAGTGTTTTTCGTTTATACCTTTATTCATTCTCATATCTCCATATTTATACTATCTCGTAAGTTATGTTCTATAAAACGGACTAATCCCACACCTGCTTGCTTACAACCCAATTCTTTGTATAATCAGTGCCACTAATAACCGCCTGATAGGGTTGAAGAAGAAACATACGGATTGTTTCAAGGACAGTATCAAAGTTGCTTTCTGTATTCACCTTTTTACAGAACGCTGTCCATTTCTTTTGCATGGCAGCGTCGGCGGAGAAGGAGAGCATCTGGTCAAACTGCTCAACAGTGAAGGCGCGATTGCGATTTGCAAACGTCTTTTTCAGGGCTTCTGCCAGAGTTTTTCCGTCAAAATCGAACTTGTTGGCAAGATAATAAATGTCGTAATAATCCTTCATACGGCTGGAGAATTCCATAAGCCCAAGTATCGCGTCGAGTTTTTCGGCTACGGTCGTTTCGATGGAGTATGTGTTTACGGTAGGTGCCGGGAAATCATCAAGTTGTGTTGGAAGTTTGCGTTTTTTCGCGCCGGGAACAATAACGTCGCCGATGCCGAAATCAATCCCGAACGGAGTACGTGTATTCTTGATCCGCGCAACGATGTCGGCGTGAATACCGGGGTATTGTTTGTTTACCGAAATCGGCGAAACACCTTTGATCTCAAAAGTGATAAAGTCGTTTGTTTCGTCTGCTTCTATGATCTCTCCGATGACTTCACGAAGTCTATCAGGCGTATTCGGTATTTTGCGAAGCATAAAGTCTACGTCTACGGTCACGCGGCTGTCAAATTCAGTGAGGGTGTAGAGGAACAAGCCGCCCTTCAGGACAAAGTTGTCGGCGTATTTTGACTTTTCAAGTCTCCGTAAAAATTCTTCCTGGCAGAAAAGCTGCATACAGAGTTGATTGCTTCTGCCTGTTTCTTTTGCTTTGTTCCGCAGTCGGGCGAGAACCGAAGCGCCTATATCAGCCATTGAGCAGTACCTCCATCATATCTGTCACTTTTTTGTATACACGAAGTTTTTTCGCATACTTGCTGAGATTCGCAAGATTCTTTTCTTTGTCATTTGCGTAAGCGTTTACCGCTTTTGCAAATAGCTCGTTATCCAGTTTGGTGCGGTATTTGAAGCAATCGCAGATCGTACGCTCTTTGTCGTAGATTGGAAGCATCGTGCCGTCGAAATCCGCTTGCGTTTTGCCAAGTTCATAAACGTCAGACTGAATATAATAAGCTTTAAATGGGATGCCTGCTGTTTTCAACTTCAGCTGGGAGACAGCGCGAGGAACGGCGATAGACCACTCACGTGGCGTAAAATCAGTATACCCGTAATGAAAAAGCGCGGATTCAACGCAGACGATCCCTTCGGGGATAAGGCGGGAGAGATATTCAGCCTCTGTAATATCAAAGTTTCCGGCAAGCTGATAAAACCCGTGGCGAATGCGCTCAAGCATTCCATCAGACACGAGCTTTCCTATGTCAGATTTGTAAAGACCTGCAGCAAGAAACTCGGAGGTTTTTGCTATACCGCCGGAGTCATTTATCACTTTTTTGGCAATTTCGGTCTTGGTCATCGCACTATCACTTTCTTCTTACAAAATGGGTAAACTGATTGACGATAATAGTATAGCACGGAACCGGCAAATAATCAAGACTTTTTTCGTACAATTCTTTAAGTTTGCAAGAAAAAGCGGGGCTGACGCCCCGCTTTGCATCTAATCTTCTGTTGTTGGTTGGATTGAAATGCTTTCCATCAACAGCCGGATACCGAGAGAAAAGCCGCATTGGAAAGCTGCCTCTTCTGCGAGGGAGTGCATTTCATTGATCGTGTCGTCGTATGTCTCGAGCATTTCCTTTTGCTGATCTGTGAAGTTGTCGGTGAGTTTATAGCGATTCTTGCCCATCCGGTAGAGCAGATGTTTGAACTGCCGGTTTTGAATTAAGAATGTTTCGTGAGGGGTGATGTTGCCATACCATAAGTCTTCCAGTAGTGTCATACGAATATCACCTCGTTAAGCACAATTTCATTGACCCGGTTGCGGATGATGTTCATAGCGCCTACCCAGGTCATTTGGTCCCGGCGTTTTAATTCTTCGGTGAACCTTCCTGCTTGGCAAGTTGCTTCACCAGTTGAAAACTCATCTCATCTGCCTGCTCAGGCTTTTAATGTTATCCCTACGCCGTATTTCACAGCACAGGGGCGTCACATGACCAGATTGATGCAGTCCATAACGACCCGTTCCTGTCTGCGCAGCTCCTTATCGATGTCATCGCCGTCAGCGTCAGGATCGTACGGACGGGCGCTGTCACCGAAGACCTTCCTCATGCCGCCGATAAGATCAAGCGCAGCAGTTCCAGGACAAAGACCAGCCCGGACGGTATGAGCGCGATCCACATGATTCTTTGCAGCCATTTTCTCATGCCGTTCTTCATTTCGGAACACGCTGAGGAAAAGCTCTCTTTCTCTCTCCCAGCCTGTGAGGAAATCGACCGAATAGCTTCTTGGAATGCGGCTCCGCACAATACGTAATAATTCTTTCCGCTAAACCGACTTGGGGGGGGCAACCCCTTGGGATACCTGAAGGATACTGTCAGGAAATTATCGAATATGCTTATTCATATATCAAAAGAGGTCACATTATTATGCGTGGATGTCCTGACCACTTATCTGACCCGAACCGGCGGCAGAGGAGATGGAGATAATGGAGAAAACGGGGAGAAAAAGGGGCAAAAGAGGTCAAAAAAAGCCCAAAACGGGCTAAAAAAGGATATAAAAGCAATCGTTTTCCGTTTGGGATGTTGAGGCCGCAGGTTCGAACCCTGTCACCTCGACCAAACAGTACAAATCCGAACCCAAAGCCTACCGGCTTAGGATTCGGATTTGTCGTTTATTTCGACTGCACATATTTCGATTCTCCATCCTGCGCTCAACCGAAGGTTGAATCGAAGCGAAAAACACGTTATT
>JAEEGI010006542.1_pt1 | contig 26270 bp, 27 predicted proteins | sample 8958751 | NCBI WGS metagenome assembly JAEEGI01 (sample SAMN16246545, study PRJNA631951) | gut metagenome | biome: gut microbiome; feature: rumen; material: KS-attached | host: Bos | place: Iran: Karaj | collected 2018-10 | reverse complement strand
ATTAAATCGACATTCCTTCGGTATATCCCAACTCCACTTACCATTTTCCTTTTCTTCTTCCAAAAGAGCAGAACAGTCCACATTGTTTGCAGAACTGCTACTCGACTCTATGCTGCTACTAGATTCCTGTTTTTTACTTGACGAGGATTGGAGATCCTCGCTCGACTGCGGCATGACGCTGGATGACGATTCTGCAGAAGAAAACTTTTCCTCGTCCACAGAACTGCTGCTGAAAGAAACATCTTCCCGGGCGCTCGAAGTGCTGATTAGGGCTACGAGACTGCTGCTGGATTCCGGGTCGGAGCCTGGAATGACGGAGGAAGAAGACGGTTCGTTATCCGGGGCAACACTGCCGCTGTCGTCGTCACCACACGCCGAGAGTAAAAGCACCAACATAGAGATTGCCACCACACTTCGCTTGTGGCAAGTACCCATCGTACTCGTAATGACATTTCGCATAAAGGCTCCCCAATGATTTGATTTATTCTATGGAAATATAATCTTTCCTAACCAACTTGTCCAGAAAGGCTATCCGCCCAGTGATGAGGAACACAAGCTGTTTCTCTCTATCAGTCCTTTATGCAACGGACAGAAAACCTGTAGCGCGTCGTTTCGCCCTCATCTATAAGCGCATACCCACGAGCACTGCCCAATTCCATTTCGTAGGCATAGTATTCATTGCGCGCAGTGGCACTCCAGAAGAAGGCAAATTCACCATCATTGCCAAAAGTTCCAGTACTCCACAAATAGCCGCCGGGTAACGCGGTAAAACCGAAAGCATCCGTGCCATCTGTCATATTCCATCCAGTCTGCGATTTGAGAGCCGAACCCGCAGTTTTTCCGCCCACCGCTATACGCAAATCATCCCATTCATCGTAACTTGGCAAGTGCCAGCCTTGGGGACACACGCCGCGGACCCCCTCCGCAGGAAGGTCACAAAGCAACCCAAGACATTCGTCTTCGGATTTGCCCACCGCAGCTCCCCAAGTGTAAAAGCGACCGTATTTAACACATTTAGCGGAATCATGGTAACATGAACTATTTTCTGTCTCGTAGCTCAAGTTCTCCGCCATCCACCATTGAGCACCAATTTTTACAGTCTTGTAAATTCGACCATCACGTTCATCTGTCAAAGAATCATATTCACAATTATCTTCTGTTTTGGTCTTGCAAGGTGTCGCTATTGTTCTGACTCTAAATGTTTTTGCAACCGACGAAGAGGAATTGCCTTTACTATCGCTAGAGCGAGAGTCACTGGATCCTTCGTGGCTATCGCCACTCAGGATGACGCTACTTGACGAAAGTTCCTCTTTATTCACCGAAGAGGAATTGCCCTTGCCGCCGCCACTCAGAACGACGAGAGACGAACGGGAATTGTCGGCATCGGACGGGGACCACGAATCATCATCGCCACACGCCATCAAGAGCAGCACAGCAAAAACAAGTCCAAGCTTTTTCATTTCCTATCCTTCCAATTTCCAGCCGCAATCGTTGTGGTAAATCATCTGACGCATTATACAGCAGTTTTTAGAGAATCCTTTGAAACAAGGTCTCCGTTAAGGAACCGATGCAAGACAGAATTAATGAGCGTCTGGTATGGGACACCCTCAACCCGGGCCCTTTCCTTCATACCTTCAATATTTTCTGGATCAAGCCTCATAGACACCATCCGCTTACGCCGATCCTTCAATGTTGCAACAGCTTGGGAAATGCCAATAGGTCCCTTGACCACTAAACCATTTTCTTCTGCCCAACGCTGCTCCTCTTTTATTTTTTTGTCCGTTATAGACTCGTAATGCTTCGCGATTCTAGCATCCTTTTTACTCAGGCCCTTGTACATAACTACCTCCTTGGATAGCAAGTGATGAGCGTTTCCGTTTCCACATTAAATACAAAACACCAACGAACTTCGTCAATTGTTTTCACAGCAATCATTGCTGTAGGATCAAACTTTGACATCAAAACTTCCTCCCAATCTTCAGAATCGAAAGCCTTTCTGACAACACCTTCGGAAATATTGCGCTCAGCCATCCTTTTCGCAGCATGCTCGCTAATCTTTATGTTCATAATATACCTTTTTATATTGACATTGTCAATACACTCTTTAAGGTCTCACACACATAAAAAAAAGACCGTATCCATACAATTCTCAATCAAAAGAATCTGAAATATATGAATACGGTCGTTGGCAAAGTCTTCTGTCAACTATGTCGAGTTTTAATATACAAAAAAAATCATATCAAAACAAAAAATCAATAATTTGTTATTCTTTCCACAAATGCTCCAGTTTTTCGATGTTACAAAGGAATCTCTGTGGTTGCCGCAGGTCAAGGCATTGTACGAATCGGCGTTCCCGGCGAACGAACGCATTCCGATGAAGCATTTGCTGGACAACAAAATCAAGCGGGAATTCTGGGCTTTTTTCGATGGAGATGTGTTCTGCGGGTTTTCAAATTCCATTTCACACGGCGACATTACGAACATCGTCTATTTTGCAGTTGTGCCAGAACTACGTTGCCGCGGGTACGGTTCGCAAATTCTACAAGCTATCCGCGAAAAGCATCCCGACGCCCGTATTGTCGTCGATATCGAAGTCGAAGAAGATTCCAAGGACGCCGAGGAACTCGAACGCAGGAACCGCCGTCGCGACTTTTACCAGCGCAACGGCTTTGACGCCGCCCCTGTTGAATACCACTGGCAGGGTGAACATTACCGCCTACTTTCCGCAGGTGGCACCGTCACCGACAAAGAATTCCGTGACTTCTGGAAGGAAATCCTCAAGGACATTCCCGGAGCGAAATACCCGTAAAATTTTACAGCGGCACTTCGCACAATCTTTTCTCAATTTCCTCAATAGAGGGCATTGTGCCTTCAACCTTTTCAGGGTAGAATTTTTCCAATTCATATTCCGAAATGCTGATAGGTTGCGTACTTGATTCCAGTGCGTACTGTGCCTGCACCTTGTCCTTTTCCTTGCAAATCAGCAGACCGATTGTAGGGTTGTCGCGCCCTTCCTTTTTAAGGATATGGTTGCATGCCACCATGTAGCCGCCCAACTGCCCGATATCGGCAAATTCAAAACGCCCGATTTTTACCTCGACAACGACATAGCAAGAGAGATTCAGATTGTAAAAAAGCAAATCCATAAACTTCTCCCTTTCGCCCACCATAATGCCATATTCCCTGCCGACATAGGCAAATCCCGTGCCCAATTCCACAAGAAAACGGGTAATGTTGTTCAGCAGGCTATCTTTCAGCAGTTTTTCGTTGTAGCGGCCCGTAATACCAGTAAAAGCGAAATTGTAAGGATCTTTCGTCAGTTCCTGGGCCAAATCGCTTGTTTCGGCGGGGAGAGTCCGTCCAAAATTCGTCAACGCCTTTCCTTTGCGCTCGTAAAGGTCACTTGAAAGCGCATTCAAAAGGGACGAACGGCTCCAGCCATTTTCTACCGTCTGGCGGGCAAAAAACAGGGCCTTTTGTGGGGCGCCTGAGCACTTATCGATGAGCAGCATGTAGTGCCCCCACGGAACAGAGAATAATGTAGATTCTAGTCGTTCTAAAGGACTTTGAGATTTTTCAGCAACCTGCTGAAGATTTTCTCTTTTCAATTTTTCAGCAACTTGCTGAAGATTTTCCAAGACAGGACTATATAGTTGGAAAAACCTTTTAGAATAGCGAATATTCGATGGAGACAGCCCTTCGGCGTTAGGGATTGCTTTCTTTAAATCAGTACTAAGTGTACCATAAAAGTTGCTCCCATATTTATTTTCAGCCTGCTTGGTTACAATATCGCGCCCCAATTCCCAGTAGTAGCGCAACATTTCGCTATTTACCTTCACCGCCGCCTTGATCTGGCTCTTGCGATAACGGGAAGAAAGTTCCTTGACCCAGTGAATGTAATCCTTGTCCAAGATATTGATAGATTTTTTCGACATAGATATCCTCTTAAAAATGGTTGCACAACGGTGCGAATACACCGTAAAAACGACGCACTATACGCCCGTTCTTTTTTGCTTTGTAATGGAGTTTCCACGCCTTGCGTGGAATGGGATAATCTTGTGATTCTGTTGGCGGGGGCTTTCCCCGGCGTTACTTGCCACTCTTTCGAGTGAACTCGAGTAGGTCGTGTTCCTACCAGCTATCCAACAGGACCGTCAAGAAGGTTGATGGGCCCCGCCGCGAATGCACGTACGGACCGAATGGTCTATGTCGACTGTCGCAAGGATTATCGAATTACGATTGCAATATAAGTAATTGCGTACTCTCAGTCAAGGGGCACGCCGCTAGTTTCAAACCACCAGAGTTTCATTTTCTTCAAGAAATCCGCATCCAGTGGCCACCCTGAAGCATCGGGGATTACGGAATCCACGGCGCAATAAAGGCACAATGCCGTCCGCCGGCGAATCGCCAATATAATCGAGCCCCGCTCCACGGTCTGCCTGCTGAGCGTCTCCGACAGGGAATTCCTGGAAATCTACAGTCATTTCGGCAGCACTAGGGCTCCGAAAAAAAGGCCCAAAAGTCAAGAATCTATCCAATTCTTCTGATTTTTTCAGCGTCAAAACGCTTGCGAACCCGCATAAAATAAGGTATATTCAGAAAGTAGGTCTTATAGGGGCTCTTTATGAGCTGAGGTAAAACTAAAGGAGGGTGAATACATGAGGGAAACTTTGACAGCATTCTTCGTATCGGACGGCTGGACGTTTGTCTGCGTCGTTGTTTTGGCTGTTTTCTCCGTCCTCCTTCCGTACCTGTACTTCGAGCTCGAAGGCATGATGAGCACGAAGACGTTCTTGACCTTGTGCGCGATCGAGGTCATTATCTGTTCTACTTCTGGTTTCGGCGATCTTTTAGAAATGTCAAAGAATGGATGCGTAGCTGCTTCATGTCTATTTATTTGCGGCCTGTTTATCTACAGCTTGTTTACTGACGGTGTTAAGGATTCCTGAAAACTTTAAAAGAAAAAGCCTCATGTCTTATAGGGGCTCTTTATGAGCTGAGGTAAAACTCATGATTACGGTTGAACGGGCAAAAGAACTTGCAAACAAAGAAGCTCAAAAAAATGGTTTCGATTTTGCTGATTTTATAACCGAAGACAAGAAACTTGGGCTTGTTTTTCATTTTTATACAAAAGATGATATTAGCGATATGCCCATGCCTGTGGGACTTCCGTGTGTTGTCGGTTTAAATAACGGTAAATTTTCCATCATTCATGATGCTCGCTTGATTTTTAGATTACTTGATCAGAAAAGCTCCTAGCATTTTTGTGTTGATGATTTTGTCGTCTTATAGGGGCTCTTTATGAGCTGAGGTAAAACTAAAAGAGGTTAATCATGATTACGGTTGACAAAGAAACAAGAAAGATTGAATTTTATAAGAAACATGAAGGTGATAAAATCTGGCATGTTCGTTATGTAGGTCTTTGCGGTCATCAGGCGATATCCTTTGATAAGAAAAAAATTTTATTCCTTTTTGGCGATTATCCAAAGAATTTTACAAAGGAAGAAAAAGCTTTATTTGATAAAGAGAATCCTTATTGGGCAAACTTTTTTAATAAGGATTAACTGTAGATTACCTCTTTCCTTTGGTGTTGAAAAATCCTAGAAGCTCCCTAAATTTCGGGGAGTCTTTTATTTTTTCAATATCAATGATGTAGTCGTACACTTTATCTTTCATTTTTGACGATGCTTCAAATCGTTCCTTAAGATCATCAATCGTTAGCGGTTTAAATCCATTCCTCCTTGGTGAATCTTGTAGTTCGAGATACTCGAATACATTTCCTTTTTTGTCTTATAGGGGCTCTTTATGTTATTATCTTTTCAAGGACCCTGATGAAGTGCTTCCTGAAAATATTCCTGTTTGCCCTGGTGTTCGCAGGGTTTGCCTTTGCCGAAGCACAAGACAGCGACGAGCCTTCGGTTTCCAAGTTCCGTGAACGGTTCTCGCTGCGTTTCTTGTGCGATTACAATTTCGTGGCTATCTGGAATTCCGCCTACAACAATTCGATACTCAATTCGAACCGTCCGGTCGATGTGGGCCTCGGCTTCGGTTACGACAGCCTGTTTACCACATTCGGAATTTCGTGGGACGTGTCCGCCGATTTCAAATACAGCCTTCCTTTTACCACTTCAAAAGAGAAATCGGACACCCAGGCTTTCGAGACGGGGCTCGACTTTTTCCCCGGGAACTGGTGGCTTACGGCAAAGCTCCGCTTTTACAGCGGCTTTACCGCGGAAGTCGAGCGCGACGGCGAAAAGGAGCAGGAATTCATAGACCTCTGGTTTGCGGACATGTATTTCTCGATGCTCTGGATGGCGACTGCGAAAGAAATTTTTGCACCCAGGAGCGCCTACTTTTTGGACAGGCGTCAAAAGAAATCAGCCGGGAGTTTGATTATCGGCGGGCGCCTGCAGCGAAACATTGCCGAAGACAACGACGGAGTGCTCGGCTACGAAAACGACAAGCGCGACATCACCTCCATCTGGGGTGACGTCGGGTACACCTACACCTTCGTTTTCAGCAACGGGTATTTCTGGAACCTCTGGGGCGTTGTAGGCATCGCGTACGGTCGCGAGCATGCTGACAACGGCAACCTGCTGTTACCCGAATCGGACATAAAGACCGCTTTTGGCTACATCGGGGAAAAATGGGCCTGGAACATCGTTCTTAAAAGCGGGTATTCTGCCATCGCGTTTGGCGAACACCTAGAACAAAAATACGTAGCGGCCTTCGAAATCCTTGTAGTGCGCAGGTTCTAGTCCGTCAATTTTCCGAGGCACGTACCCAACAAGCCAAAAGAACACTCAATCAATCAAATCATTTTGGAACCGTGACAGGTGTTCGAACGGCAAGATTTGCCGGCCTCTGAACAGCCCGCAGCCATCGTTGATTAGGTGATTGTTGATGGCCTTGAACATATTCACGTCGATTTTCGCGAGTTCAAGTTCCTGCAATTTTACCAAGCGTTCGTAAGCCTCGTCAAAGTAGACGCACTCGCCGCTCGGGATCTGGTCGTGCTTGGAGCGACGTTCTTCTTGCGACTTTTCGTAGCCAAAGTGGTTCGCTTCGCCGATTTCGGCAAAGTCGTCCATGTCCTTTGTGCGCAACTGGACTTCCGTGTAGCAGCGCGCGAGATTATCATAAAATGTTATATGTAACGACTGGTAGCCCGAGCTCCTGGGCGTCGCCACCGAGTCATGGTAATACGGCCTGACAGCATCCTTGAGCAGGTCGGAATGTCCGCTGTCACTCAAGTGTTTGGAAACTTCTGCCGTGAAGCCCCGCTCTTCGAGGAATTCGGGCAAGGCATTGGCGATTTCGTAGAGGTATTTCCGTTCGACTTCGCTGCGGTCTTCGCCTTTTCTGATATGGCAAACCGGCATCGAGATGACGATGCGGTAGGCAATCAGGTCGCGGAAATTCAGTTTGCTCTTGATTTCGGCTTCGGACGGGAACGTTCCATTCTTCTTGTAGTAGTTGTAGATAAATTCAAGGATATACCCGTTGAACTTTTCTTCGGCACGGATCAACGACTTGATGCGTCCCTTGAACGTGAACGCAAGGAAAGGATACTCCTTTGTCATGAACTTGTAGAATTCTTTTATCCGTTGAGACTGCGAGGTCAAGAAGTCGTTGTGCTCGAGCAATTCAATAATCTGTATCAGAAAGTTCGAGTGCGCGAGGTCAATGCTGTTGCGCGTTCCTTTCGCGCTGTTCCTGAGGTCGTTCGAGTACTGGTGCAGAATCTTCAGCACCGTGTTTCCAGAGAACAGATAGTCGTTCAAACAAATCATCTCAAGCCTCCTGAAGCCGAACTTCATATAGGGGTTTACAAGACGAAATATAAAAACGTTCATCGCACTCCGCATCAGACAAAGTAGCTCAAAAAAAGCTTTTACAAAAGCGCTTTACACAGGATGAAAAGAGCAAGAATCGCTTTTACATTTTCTTCATACAGGCAAATGCAAATCCACGAAATAATGTATATTCAAAACAAGACTTATCTGGCCCTTATAAGCCGAGAAGAAAAGGATCTTTCTATGCGTTTCTACGTGCCTACGGATATCTACGTTGAAAAAGACTGCGTGAAGAACCACGCGCAAAATCTGCTTGCGATTGGAAAACATGCGTTCATTATGACGGGCAAAACTTCTGCCAAGAAGAACGGTTCCTTGAACGATGTCATCGCTGTTCTGGATGCAGGCCACGTTCCGTACCAAGTTTTTGACCAGGTCGAAGAAAATCCGTCAACCGACACCGTGGGGAACGCCGCACAGCAGGCACGCGAATTCGGCGCCGATTACATCATCGGCATCGGGGGCGGTTCCGCCATCGACGCGGCAAAAGCAGCCGCATTGCTCCTTGCGAACCCGAATGTACTCGCAGACAACTTGCACAAGGCTCCCGAAAAGCCGCTCAACCACGTACCCGTCGTTGCCGTACCGACCACTTGCGGAACAGGTTCCGAGGCAACGCCGGTCTCCATCATCACGAACCACAAGATTCACCTGAAAAAGAGCATTCCGCACCGCATTTTCCCGGCGCTCGCGCTTGTCGACGGCAAATACCTCGCCTCGGCCAAGAAGACGCTGATTATCAACACCGCGGTCGATGCGCTCGCCCACATGGTCGAAAGCATTTTGAACGTCTATTCCAACACATTCAACCGCATGTATCCGGAATACGGCCTCAAACTCTGGGGCGAATTCAAGGACTCGCTCCTTTCCGACGCCCCCGTTGACGAAAGCCTTTACGAAAAACTGATGCTCACCTCGACTATCGCGGGCATGTCTATCGCACACACAAGCACGTCCGTACCGCACGGCATGAGCTACGATCTCACACTCCACCAGAACGTGCCGCATGGCCCCGCTGTCGGCTACTTCCTCGCCGCCTATGTAGAAGTTTGCGAAAAGAAGGTCCCCGAAGATGTCAAGCGCATTTTAGCGCTCTTGGGCCTCAAAAACACCGCCAATTTCACCGAAATGCTTGACAAGCTCATCGGCAAATGCAAGGTTTCTCGCGAAATGCGCAACCAGTTCGCCGCTGCCATGAAGGTGAACCGCTCCAAACTCGGCCTCGTCCCCAGCGGAATCACTCCCGAAGAAGTCGACTTCATTTACGACAAGTCGCTAACTCTAGAATAACCACCACAACGAGCAAAACTCATAACTGCAACAATAGAGATTAAAACATGTCCCTACTCCTTGGCATCCTTTTCATTTCCCTTTTCGTGAGTGCAATCGTTCGCGGGAGTTTTTCGTACGGCAAAGCTGATTACAGTTTCCAAGAGCATCCGGTGCAATTTGTCATCGTTCTTACCTTTATTCTCGGTGTTTCGGCGTTCTGCTTCTATAGGTTCCTCGTTGAGATGGAAATCATCTAGGCGTACAACATGATTCTCCGCAAGCCCAATTTTTACGACAATTTCAAGTGCATCGCCTCGCGGTGCAGCGACACATGCTGTGTGGGCTGGGAAATAGACATTGACGAAGCGTCGCAAAAGGCGTACCGCAAGGTGACGGGTGCATTTGGCGACAAGTTGCGAGCCAACATCGAAGACGGACATTTCAAGTTGTTGCCCCATGACCGTTGCCCATTTTTGGACAAGGAGAATCTCTGCGAAATTTATGCGCACCTAGGCGAAGGCGCCCTCTGCGACATTTGCCGTGAACACCCGCGATTTGTGGAAGTGTATGGAGACATCATGGAACGTGGGCTCGGACTCTGCTGCGAAGAAGCGGCAAGGCTTTTGCTTGCAAGCGATGGGCCACTCACCTTCACAACAGAAGAATGCAATGAACCCGAAGACGAGCTAGACGATGACGACCGCGAAATCCGCGACGAGGTGCTATACGCCCGCGAACAGATTTTTGCAACACTCGCCGACAATTCCCTGACATTTCAAGAAAAGCTCCATAACGTTTTCAGGTACACCGACGAAAATCCATTTGCACCACTTGAAAACGCGAAAGCCTACTTGGAGCACCTCGCCAAAACAGAAAGCTTTGGCCCCGCGTGGGACGAGGCGCTTGCGCGCATCAAGGCAAAGATCGATGCGGTACAAGACGCTAGGGCTCTCGAAGACCAGGGGTTATTCTCGGAAACCGAAAGTACCCAGCTCCTCGCCTACCTCATCTACCGCCATTACGCCAAGTGTCTCTTTGAAGGACGAGAACAGGGCAAACTCTTATTTGCACTATTCTTCTGGAATGTGGCTCGGTTCTTTACAAAAGAACTCGGGGGCAAAATTGGCGCAATCAAAATTCTTTCGCGACAACTGGAGTACTGCGAAGAAAACATGGAACTGATTGAAAAGTGGCTTGACGATTCAACCGGAATATGCTAGTTTCCAACCCATGACTAGACCTCACGTTATTATTCATCCTTATGCCATGAACCAATCTGACTGGGTTAGACTTTTCCTGCCATTCACGCAGTTCATGTGCGCCAACGAATACCAGATCCTTCCGTCCATTACACAAATGCCCTGTCTCAACAAGGATTACTTGAAAAAGACACGTGCGGTCATTATACAGAAACCCAATGCCCCCGGCAGAGCTCAACTCGCACTCGCATATTCCAAGCTTAAAAAAGAATGTGGGTTCAAACTGATTACCGATATTGACGACCTCATGTGGGACTTGTCTCCGGTTATAGCCTTTTACGCAAAGGACATTCCGAATCACGACCAGATGATGGTCAGCAGCCTGAAACAGGTTCTTCCACTTTTTGACAAAGTCATCTGTTCCACTCGGTATCTTGCTCAAAGGATAAAATCCGACATCGGCATCAACACTATCGTCTTGCCCAACGGAATTTCAAGATCGCTCTACGGCTTCCATAAAACAACAGCCCCGTTTACCGGAAAACCCAAAGTCATGTATGCCGGGAATCTTGGGCATTACACAGAAGAAATCAAAGGAGATTTCGAAGGCCCGTGGATTGATTGGATTCGCAAACACATTGAAGATTCTAGCATCGATTTCATCATATTCGGTGAACCCCACTTTTTAAAAGACCTCGAAGGCAAATACACAAAGCTGCCATACACGTCTTCAATGATATACCCATCCATGGCAGTCGCGCACCGCCCGGACTTCTACCTAGCCCCGCTCGCCAACAACAATTTCAACAAGGCCAAAAGCGACCTGAAATTGAAAGAAGCGGCGGCCCTGGGCGCCGTATTCATCGGTAGCGACTTTGCCGGGAGCCCCTACAGCTACGCCCCCAAGGAACAACTCGTCGGCCAAAACGACACCGTCGAAAAACTGGATGAAATTTTCAAGAACCTCTGCGAGCCAGCCAACTACATGAAGGCCATCGAATGGCAGAACCAGGCCATGGAAGAAAAGCACTGGCAGTACGAAGACCCTGAATTCCAGAAAAAGTTTATCGCCACTTTCTGTAGCGAAGTTTAGCGATCCATCACGTGGCGGCGCCACTTGCCGCTCTTCCAGCGCCACCAGAAAATGACGGGCGCTGTACTGTAAACGGCCACTACCGCAATCCAGGCGTAATGTGCCGGCAGGTGGAAGATGTAGGCCGCCACATACAGCGCACCCGAAACGCACCAGTTCATGATGGCGCAAGTGAACATGACCCACACCGTGTCGCCCGCACCGCGGAGCGCACCCGCATACACCACAAGCAGCACCTCGACAAAGATGTAGAAGGTCGCTATTCGCAGCATAAAGATGCTCATGGGGCGAGCGGCATCAAAAATCGCAATTGCCTCTGCCGAAGCCTCGGCCACATCGGGCCTGAATATATCCGTCAGCACGCCAGGCAAGAACACGAAGAAAATTCCCATAATCAAGGAATAGCCCCATCCGAGCTTGAGGCCGGAATAAGTCGAGCGGGTTGCCGCTGCGGCATCGCGCGCCCCCACGTAACGCCCCACGAGGCTAGTGGAGGCGACTTCAAGACCCATCAACGGCACGTACGCCACCATGTCCCAGTTGAACATCACCGACGAAGCCGTCGCTGCATCGGGGCCGAGCGCATGGAACATGAGAATCATGAGCTGGAACGCCGACATGTTCAAAAACATCTCGACACCGGAAGGAATCCCCTTCTGCAGAAGTTCGCGGGTCAGGGGCCAGCTGAAGGCGAAGGAGGAACGCGTGTTGAAACGGCTATTGCAAGACTTCGCAAAAAACTTGACGAACAAGATGATGGTCGAAACCAAATTGCCGATGAGCGTCCCGTAGGCGGCACCCGCCACGCCCAGCGCAGGAATCGGGCCCAAACCGTAAATCAGCACAAAGTTGCAGGCCACGTTCACGATCATGCCAACAAAGGCGGCCTTCATTACAATCTTGGTTTCGCCGATACCGCTAAAGAAGCACGGGGCCGCATTGCGCACCAGGTTGATGACGCCGCCGAACATCAGAATGTTAAAGTAAGTCTTCTGGTATTCCAGCTGATCGGCGGGCAGGTGTTCCATACCGAAGACGACATGCCCGAGCGGGATTGTCAGATAAAGTAAAGGCACGGAAATCAGCGAGAGGTAAACCGACTGCATAAAGACGCGCGCGCAGTCGGATGTTTTCTTGGCTCCCAAGCGCTGGGCCACCATCGCAGTCGTGTAGCTGATGGCGCCAGTAAAGAACATCGTGAGTGCAAGCTGCACCGCCCCCGCGCCAAGCGCCGCGTTCATCTCGGCAGGCCCAAGTTTCGAGAGGAACAAACGGTCGATAAAGGTCATGATGGTGTCGAAAGACATCGACAGGAGCATCGGAAGCGCCACAACAAGCACATCCTTCACATCCCCATTCTTCTTGAATTTTTTAGGGCGATAAAAGATATTCAACAAAGAATCGACCATATTGGGCGACAAATATAGAAAAAAAGACTAAAAAATCAACGTTTCAGCTTATTAAGGCCTTCGAGGCGATTTAGGGCATCGTATAACGTTTCATCCTTTTTTGCAAAATGGAGACGCACGAGATGGTCCACCGGTTCCCTGAAAAAGCTGGAACCCGGCACCGCTGCGACGCCCACCTTCTGCGCCATGTCGATGCAGAACTGTTCATCGGGCAACTTGTCGCCTGCATGGGAATTGCGCGAGCCGTACCCGAATTCGGAGATGTCGATTAGGACAAAGTAAGCACCCTGCGGTTCCGAGAAATGCAGTCCCAAGTTCCGCAAACCTTCCGTGAACAAATTCCGCATGTGCGTATAGTGCGCCTGCAGGCCAGCATAATACGAATCGTCAAAGCGGAGCGCCGTCACGGCGGCCTCCATCAGCGGAGCGGCGGCGCCGACCGTCAAAAAGTCGTGGACTTTCTTGACGCGGTCCATCACGGGGGCCGCGGCAAGCACGTATCCGAGACGCCAGCCAGTAATCGAGTAAGTCTTGCTCAAGCTACTACATTCGATGGTACGTTCGAACATTCCCGGGAGCGTCGAGATATACGTGTGACGGTGAGGCGCATAGACAATATGTTCGTACACCTCGTCCGTAATCACGTACAAGTCGTACTTCACCGCCAAAGAAGCAATCACCGAAAGTTCTTCGCGGGTAAAGACCTTCCCGCTCGGGTTCGCCGGATTGCACAGCACGAGCGCCTTCACGCCAGGTTGCTTCATGGCACTTTCCAGGACATCGGCATCGAAGCTCAGGTCCACAGGCGATAGAGGCACATAAACGGGAGTCGCCCCGCAAAGGATGGTATCGGCGGAGTAGTTCTCGTAGAACGGCGAGAACAGCACGACCTTGTCGCCAGGGTTGCACACCGACATCATCGAGGCCATCATCGCCTCGGTACTGCCGCACGTAATCACAATCTCTTTTTGCGGGTCGTAACGCATCCCGCTAAAATGGAACTGCTTGTCGCTCAGCGCCTCACGGAAATTCTGCGCACCAAACGTAATCGCGTACTGGTGCGGCCCCACGGGGGCAATTTCGGCCAACCGCCGCGTCAACGCCTCCGGCGGCTCAAAATCAGGGAACCCCTGCGACAAATTAATCGCCCCGCACGCATTGGCGATACGGGTCATTCGACGGATAACGGAATCTGTAAAAATTTCGGTACGCTGACTTAATGCTTGCATGGCAGGCAAATTTAGAAATTTTTCAGCACAACCAAATTTACTTGGGTAAGACAAAAAGCCTCATATTTTTGAAAAGCACCCTTCCCTTATGAAATATCTAAAATTATTTAGTAGGAAAATAATTTTTCTTTGGGCGTTTCCCGCATATATGCGGGTCGGGCTATATTTTAGGGGTCGCCACCTTCGCTCCGCTCGTTGCCAATCTCCTAAAACGAAGCCTTGCGATGTGTCATTCTGAGCGAAGTGAAACGGAGTCGATATACGAAACTCAGCAAGTTGATGCCTTTGGCATCCGCAACTTCGGCTCAACCATGCCAGTCTGCAAGCAGCCTGTCGCGGCATTCGCCTTGTATGCTTTTGTTGCCTTAGTTGAGTTAGGTTCGTAGGAGCAGAATCTCTCGCAAGTCTTCGCCCCAAGGGGTCACTATCCCTAACGCTTTTTCGCCTTGTCTCTTCCATTCAATTTTCGTCCCGATTCATACACGCTCCCCGGTCGTTCCCACTGATCCCACCCATAGCCGGGCTTCAACTGAATCCAGTCGTATGTATCGCGATACCGAATTTGGTTTTCATAGCGTTTGTCGAACCGGTCCAAGGTTTCCCGCGTATTCGATAGAGTCTGCTTGATCGGTTTGCCGTCCTCATAATAGATAGCCTGGTTTTCCATGGGTTTGAACCAGTATTCACCTATCACGTCGAATCCACCATTCACCGCAGCCAAGATATCTGGACAATTATCACGATACACATCATTGGTCAGGTAGTTTCCTCCCATATCAGGGAACGACCAGTCGTAGGCGCAGTATAACCCAATAATCTTGCCGTTTTCTTCCATGGCTTGAGCTTTGGCAAGATGCAATATGAGTATATCATCGCAGTTGCCATCTCTGTTAGGCGGAAAATTAATTTGCCCAGCATAATGGCATACCTGCCTATCGCCAAGGTCAATAAGTTCGCCCGGATGATTCCAAGCCGTAGATTGCATAGAATTTGTGCGGGCAAAGCGCCATACGCCCGAAGGCTTGGCGGCAAAAGTCAGAGTAGAAATAGCGAGTAAAAGCAGAATGCTTTTCATGAACAATTCACTAATTTACATCTATTTAATTTGTTGTGAAAATTTAATTTGCTCTAATAACTTCAACATTTGTGGTATTGTGAATATAGGTTCTCCTAAAAGGTTCGCTAGACCTAGAACTCTAGAATCAACAGAATCTCCGAGATGTTCAATTTCAAAAAGAAATTTTTCTATTTCTTTTTCATTCAAAAGTAACTGAATCAAGTCATCAACACTTTTTACTTGATTGATGTTTCGATTATGTTTTAAAAACAATGCTTTTCTTTCATACTCTTTTACCGAAGAATCATCCATAGTCAATCCTCTTTTTTATAAATAATCAAATGTTGTGAAAAATGCATACAATACTTGTATTTATCATAAAAGTCATTAATTGATTTCACGAATTTTATTCATGCCTAACTGCAACTCTTCAAGAGCCTTCTTTTTTCGATAATCCGAAACATTAGACATGTTTTGAATCGCAGTCCGTACATTATCAACATTTAAATCCGTTTCTTTTTTAGCAGAACGAGCTAAGAATACATATACAACGCTCATCAGTTCATTACCGGCATTAATTTGTTCCTGTGACCCCTTAAGTCCCATTTTGTTGTTGTGAAATTTACCGGCAATGTCGAAATAGAATTGCGACAATTCATCACAACTATTGATCCTGTCAATTCCATTAAGATAACTGGAAATTATCGAAGTTGAAGGTTGTTCAGAAACAGATTCAGTTTGACTATGTTCTGCTTGTTTTTTTTGATTTGCTTTCGCTTCGTCCACATAACCACAAAAATGGGGAATAATTAATGCAGCGAGAAAGGCGATGAATAAGCAACCGCAGCCTTTCTTGGCAGCTTTGTCGAATTTTTTTCCGGTCGGTGTATTGTTCCACGACTTCGCTTCTCGTTCTGCATCTTCTGCATCCCTTTTTGCTGTACATCGAGGACAATAATGGCTTAGAAGTGTTTGTGTCCATCCATCTGGTAAAACTTTGTAATGCAAAGAACGTCCATTTGTTCCACATTTATCACATGTGTAAATATCGACTCCATCAACTTCTCTAACAGACATTTATTCTCCTTGGTTTAAAGTTTGATTATAGTTCCGCAATATTATTGCACACTATGTCGTGCGGGTTTCGGCACAGTGCGTTTTGCGTATGCAAAGACCATAGCCAGTTTTTCAACTGGAGTTTTCCCCTGCGAGCAACTATTTCGCCAAATTTTGAATGGATACAAAAAAGGCGCAGATCGTTGCATTTATCCAAACGAGGCTCTGCAAAGCCTATAACCGATAAATGCAAACGACCCACGCCCCCAAAGGGCTGTTGCCCTTGGTCATACGACCAAAGACCGACCCAAAAGCCGGTATAGCAAACTGAAACATACCGCAAAACGGCATGCCTGCGTGAGCGTTCACCTTGTTCTCGGTTATTTGAAATTTGCAGATTTCGTTTGGAGAACAAGAGCAAAAACTCTATTTCAAGAAAAAAGATAACTTAAAAAAGAGCGAAACGCACAAAAAGTTTACAAAAGAGTGATTTTTTCTTCTAAAACGGGATTTTTTCAACAGATTTTGAGGGTGGGTGGGCGGCGTAAGCCAGGCGTTGCGGGCTGGCGACTGAAGCCCGCTAGAGTAGGTAGCGGAAGCCGAGGCTGAAGCGAGGGAGAGACCTCTCCCTCCCCTCATATATAAATCACTGGATCCCGTCGCAATTATAAAGCGAAAAATTATGGATTCCCTCCCTTCGGTCGAGAATGACGTTCTCTCAAATGACTCCATGACCTCCATTTTCACCAACATTTCTCTCGTCTCTCGTCTCTCGTCTCTCGTCTAATTACTATCTTTGACCCACTATGTTTTCACAGCTGACTGATTCTCTAGAAAATACTCTCAAGAACCTGCGTGGGCAGGGCAAACTTACCGAAGAAAACGTGGCGGAATCGCTGCGTGAGGTGCGTCGCGCGTTCCTCGCTGCCGACGTGAACTTCAACGTGACCCGCGACTTCGTCAAGTCCGTCAAGGAAAAGTCCATGGGCGCCGAAGTGCTCAATTCCGTGACCCCGGGTCAGCAGATTGTGAAGATTATCCACGACGAGCTTGTGGCCGTCATGGGTGGCGAAACTAAGGAAATCAACCTCTCCGGCCCCTCCCCGGTGGGCATCATGATGGTCGGTCTGCAGGGTTCGGGCAAGACGACTTTCGCTGGCAAGATTGCTCTCTGGATGCGCAGCAAGAAGAAGAGGAAACCGCTCCTCGTTGCAGCCGACGTTTACCGTCCGGCCGCTATCAAGCAGTTGCAGGTGCTCGGCAAGTCCATCGGCGTTCCGGTCTATGACGAAGGCCAGGGCAATCCGGTCGAAATCATCAAGCATGGTTACCAGTACGCCAAGGACAACGGCTTTGACCTCGTGATTTACGATACGGCAGGCCGTTTGCAAATCGACGAAGAGTTGATGCAGGAACTCGAAAAGGCTCGCGACGCGGTTCACCCAGACGAGATTTTGTTCGTCGCCGACGCTATGATCGGTCAGGAAGCGGTGAATGTCGCCGAGACTTTCTGGAACCGCCTGAACTTCACGGGCGTCTGCCTCTCGAAGATGGATGGCGATACCCGCGGCGGTGCAGCGCTCAGCATCAAGAAGATGACGGGCGTGCCGATATGCTTTATCGGTGTCGGCGAAAAGCTCCCCGAAATTGAACTGTTCCACCCGGACCGCATGGCAAGCCGCATTCTCGGCATGGGCGACGTGGTCAGCCTTGTGGAAAAAGCGCAGCAGGTCATCGACGAAAAGGACGCGAAGGACCTCAAGAAAAAGATTCTCAACAACACGTTCGACTTGAACGACTTCTTGAAGCAGCTCCGCACCATCAAGAAGCTCGGTCGCATCAAGGACATTTTGAGCCTCATCCCGGGCTTAAACAAACTCCCGCTGGACCAGATTGACGAAAAGCAACTCGTCTATGTGGAAGCGGTGCTCAGCTCCATGACGCCGAAGGAACGCCGTAAGCCGCAGATTATCGACGGTAGCCGCAAGGCCCGTATCGCGAAGGGTTCCGGCACGGATGCTGCCCGCGTGAACGCAGTGCTCAAGCAGTACGAAGGCATGAAGGAAATGTTCAAGAAGGTCGGCGATTTCGCAAAGAAGCAGAACAACGGCGGCACCGTGGGTTCCAACTACACCCCGCCCAAGGACAAAAACAAGAAGAAAAAGAAACGCTAGACGCCGCGCATTTTATTCGAGCATTTCAAACGCGCATTTCGCAGACGCGAGAGAGCACCGAGCATTTCGCAGACGCGAGAGTGCACCGAGCATTTTACTTGAGCTTTTTCGCACGAGAATCGCGCAGTCCACACATTTTAAAAGTCCGTTTGCAAGAGCTAGCGGACTTCTTTTATCAGCACTTTTACGCCACCAAATCCATCAAGTCAAAGTACATCAGACGCGTATGCGGGTCGTCATCTTCGGCGTTCATAAAGCGAAAGCCGTTCTTTTCGTAAAAAGGCACCGCCTTCAAATATGCATCAACCGTCAAGAATCGGCAGCCCGTTTTATTTTCAAAGACAAACATCGACTTGATGTAATCCAAAACAGTCGTACCGATTTGACATCCTTTGGCGGATTCGTCAACGCCTAGCCGGCACAGTTTAACCGCAGGATAGCTTTTCAGACGTTTTTCGTTCGGAAATCCCTGCTTTTTACGGAAACGATTGAATTCGGTCTTGTCCTTGAAATCGCCCACGGCGACCTTGTCGTTGGCAAGGCTGCAATAGGCTAGCATTTTACCCGTATCAGCGTCCGCACAAGCATAGCTCACCGAAAGCAAATGCTTCTGAAATTCCGACGCACGATTTCGAATGAAATCATCTAAATCAGGGTCGCCACAAGTAAAATCTTTGACAGAATAAGATGAACGGATTCTTATAAAACTAAGCTTTGATTGGTTTATACCTTTTTGAACCACGGATCAACACCTCCATTAGCCTCTTCGCGGGCACGCTGTTCAGCCATACCTCGTTCATAAGCTTCTTTCAAAAGTTCATAGTTCCGCAAACGGCGGGCACGAACTTCTGGAGGTTCCGGGCGGCGTTCCTCCATCGCTGCTAAAAAGCGACGGGCATCTTCACCAAATAGAATCGGAGTTTCACGAATCGGTCTAGCCATAGCTATGTCCTTTATTTTTCATATAAGTAACGATATAATAACTATGGAGCATCACTAGGCTGGTGAAACCCGGCAACACACCGCTAAGGTGGTTCCTATAATATAAAATGTTCCTTTTCCAAAAACAAGGGGTCGAACTGCGAGCCATTCATTTTGCAACCAATAGGCGACATTCATAAAAAAAATGCCAACCTAAAGTTAGGTTGGCACGTTCGTTAAGAAACTTTTAGTTTAATAACTTATATAACATTCCATATCGTCAGAAGCTTTAACTGTAAAAGTCACTCCATTGCAAACAGTTTTTACGGAACCTTCAATAGAACCAGCCCCTTCAAATTCATGCACACCAACTTTTATCGAAGCTTTTTTTGATTCGTCATCTTGATCATCAAAAGTACAGCTAAGGTTTGCTTTATCGCATTTTCCCTCCAGCATAGCTGTATATTTTCGGTCCGCATGCAGTTTAACGTTTATCTTGTCCGAGAAAACAATGGTCGAATCCGATACCCCTGCCCTTACCGACGGGCATGTCAACATTTGTGCCACACTGTAACTTTTGCCATCCACACTCACACTGCTATTGACGGCAACCGATGGCGTGACAATTTCAAACGTGTTAAACTTCTTATAGGCTTTGGCACCCGATGTTGTCACATCCTCAGATCCTTCACCAAAGTCCCATGAATAGCCGGAGACCTTGTAATCGCCCTCCTTGCAACCCGAAACAGTCCAAGTGACTGTGTGATTCGAGTCCAACTTGGACGCCGAGCAAGCACACCCTGAAACAGCCTTTAATTTACTTTCATTGACACAGCGGACGTGTTTCAAAGCTTTTTGAGAATTCCCAGTACTCCAACTGCAACCCAACGATCCGCAGGTATATGTAACATGGTATTGATTATCCGCAGCAAAGTATTCCGTTTTTTCAACAAAGGACAATTTTTCCCATTCCCTGCCAGCACTGATAAATTCATTTGTCGTGGGCAGGCGCCAGCCTTTCGGGCACGCGGCAAGAGCTTCATGCAAACTAAATTCGCTATTTCCTCCTGTTGTCAAATTTTCTGCCATCCACATTAAGGAATCAACTACAATTGTAGAAGGCATGGCATCTATCTTAACATCTTGATTCTGCAAGCAACGGACCGAAATACTTCCAAACTTAGCGCTTTCATCATACATAAACTCGTCTTTATCGAATGCAAGCTTGTAACCGCCTCCATAGTAATCAGCACTCATAAAAAAGAATCGAGTATCGTCGCCGACGTAGCATCCGCCATTATCCCAGCAACTGCCGGCCGGGAGCGCCGCAAAACCAAAGCGGTCCGTTCCTGGAGCCGCAGCCACACGAGTCGAATCAACGCTGCCTCTATAATCATAACCATCCCCCGGAATAAACACGGTATCACCGACAGCATACCAGTCCGTAGTCGCCTTGAGGCTCACCCCGACAGGTTCGCCGCCATTGCTTCTGGACACATACGAAATAAATTCCACAAATTCCAAGGAATCGGGAATATGCCAACCATCTGGGCAAAGCGACAAAATAGAGGATGCCCCCGCCTCGGATCCGGATTCAAAATTATACAGGCGGCCATATTTAGCACAGTTTTCTTTTTCGCGCATGGGGCACAAACCATGGCCATCGTCATAATTCAAGTTTTCGGCAAACCATACCTGATTACCGATTCTAACAGTCTTGTACGTTTTCCCGTCGCGGGAATCCTTCATGGAGCCAGTCGCTTTGACTTCAGCCTTCGCACTAGAACTTTTGGGTGTATCAGCCTTGCTGCTGGAACTTACCTTATCTGTTTTCGCACTGCTGGAGGCAACAACTTTGCCGCTACTGGAACTGACCGCTTTGCCGCTGCTGGAACTAGCTTTGTCACTCTTGGCACTGCTGGAGTTCACAGCTTTTGCACTCGACTTGCCGTCGGAACCCTTATCGGACTTGCTCGACGAAGACTTGCTCGACGAAGATTTCGCTGTCGGCTTGACCTCTTTTTCAACAGATTCATTTTCATTCCATTTGCCATCGGTACAGACAAATGCTTGACGGTCTTCGACTACAAAAGCGGTATTGCCATCGCGCTTGCTGGTGCAGTTGGGCATTTCATCGCTTGACGAATAGGCCTCGCCTACGTTATTCCACTTGCCGTCAACGCACAGACGGACCTCGGAATCGACAAGAGCCAAATTGCCGTTGCGGTCCTTGGTGCAGTTCGGCAATTTATCCTCAGATTTGTATGTCGGGATGGACTCGATGTCCGCAGAGGATTCTTTTTCGCGTTTTTCCCACTTGCGATCGATGCAGACAAAAATTGCGGATTCATCGGTCACCCATACGGAATCACCTTCGTTCTTGGTAAGGCATGCGGACAAGTCATCTTCGGTCTTTACCGAATCCAGAATATCGTGACTGACTTCCCAGCGTCCATTGTCGCAAACGTACGCTTTCCGTTCGCCAAGAACTTCGGCAATGTCGCCATTGCGGTTCTTGCTGCAATTCGGCAAATCGTCAGACGATTCGACTTGCAAGGAAACATTCCCCACATCGGATTTGCCGCCCGTGCCGGAATCGTCACCGCAAGCAGCAAGTGCAAGGAGCGAGGAGAGAGAAACGAGAAGATAGGGGAACGTTTGACGGGAGATTTTCATCGAAAGCCTCTAATTCCAACGATTTGATAAATTAATTATATCTAACATAATCCCAAAAAGGAACATTATCAATTTTTGCACGTTTCTGATTACTGCACGCCGCAAGTTGCCGGAACATCAAGAGTAAACATCAACACAGCCCCTTTATCAAGCTCACCTGCCGGCATCCTCACTGCAACATAGTCATTACCCTTAATAGCAGTCATATTTATCTCTCCGTTGAGAGCTCCGGTAGGTGAATCTTCGCGACGTACGGTGCAGAACACGGTGTTGGTGTATGCTTCAGTATTCAAAACAACTCTCGAAGTCCCTTTCGGCAATTGAATTGCACCAGAGCCTTGTGATGCTTTAATCTCAAATTCAGGACCCTCAGTAATCTTTACAGACGGGCAAGCGACTTCAATCATCGTATTGTCGCTATTCTTTACAATAAGCTTCGGTGCATAAGCTTTAATCGCTGTAGTAAACGTCCTGGTATAGGAGACTGCGCCAGCATCACCGTCCCATTCATACGACAATTCCAAACCCGTGCCAGTGGAACAACCAGATACGCTCCACGTTACGTCTGGAGTTGCAGTAAAATCCACCGATCCAGCCTCGGTCGAGCACTTACAACCGGTAATCTGGGCTCCATTGACCTGAACCGGATCGCAATTGATATTAAAGGTTTCCTTCGATGTAGAAAGAACAAGCTTTGCTGTATGCAGTCCAGAAGTCTCATACACAACAGCATCGCTAACGGACACCGTACCTTTGCTTTCAAACGATTCAGGCGTACCCCCCGGAGTGGACCACTTAAAAATTGCATCAAGCAAATCAGCAGCCTTAACGTTTCCACCAACAGTATATTTCCAAACGACGGTTTCGCCTTGCTCCACAACAGACTTAGTAGGAGCGCATGTACCACCACCAGTGAGAATCGGAGCTGCCGAGCTAGAGGACTCGACCTTCTTGCTGCTCGAAGACTTGCTGTCGCTAGACTTTTCAACGACCTTAGAGCTTGACGATGAACTCACAGCTTTCTTACTGCTACTTGAAGGCTTGCTAGCACTGGATGACGAACTCGTCTTAGTGACAGAGCTTGACGAAGCAGCATCCTTTTTGCTACTGCTGCTCGAAATCTTGCTTGCACTGGACAATCCCGCTTTCTTACTGCTACTTGTCTTCCCGGACTCTGTTCCGGAATCGGCTTTTTTGCTACTGCTGCTCGACGCTGTTTTTTTAGAGGACGAAGATGCGCTTTCTTTAGAGCCGCTATCATCAGAAGATTCTTTTTCGCGTTTTTCCCACTTGCGGTCGGTGCAGACAAAAATTGCGGATTCATCAGTCACCCATAGGGAATCGCCTTCGTTCTTAGACTGGCATACGGTCAAGTCATCTTCAGTCTTTACAGAATCCAAAATATCGTGATCGACTTCCCAGCGGCCATTGTCGCAGACGTACGCTTTCCGTTCGCCAAGAACTTCGGCAATATCGCCATTGCGATTTTTGCTACAGTTCGGTAGATCATCAAAAACTTCCACTTGCAAATCAACATTGCTAGTCTCAGTCGTGCTGTTGCTGCCGGAATCATCTCCGCAAGCAGCAAGTGCAAGGAGTGAGGAGAGTGAAACAAGAAGAGAGGGTAACGTTTGACGGGAATTTTTCATCGAATGCCTCTAATTCCAACGAAATGTTAAATTAATTATATCAAACATAATCAAAAAAGGGGGCCATGTCAAAAAAAATTCTTCTGACGGCCCCTCCCAAAGCTATATATTCATTCTTGCGCCAATTGTTCGAATAATCGTATTGATAATTTCGTCGCGTCCACCCTTCAATGACATTTTATTCCTATACATCATGGCATCCGCACGTTCAAACACGGCAGCCGTGTTCTTGTCATGAGCTTTGTCATAAACAGAAATGCCACAAGCCACGATGACCTTGTTATTTTCGATATTTCGCTTCACTTTTTCTTCAAAGTCCTGCGACAACGCATCGCGATTTTCGAAATCAGAACCGCGTAGAATTACAACAAACTCATCACCGCCCACGCGGAACACGGGGCTATGCTTGAAGGTTTCACAAACCAGTCTTGAAGCATCCCTGATATAAATATCGCCAGCCTTGTGGCCCTGCGTATCGTTGACAGTCTTGAGACCGTTCACGTCGCAAATGGCAATTGCAAATTCGATGTCCTTGTGAGATTTAATTTGTTCATCCAGCTTTTTTTCGAACTCTCCGTATGCGTTCTTGTTCCTAATGCCTGTCAAATCGTCATGGCGAGCCTTTTCGTAATTAGCACTCGCCTCTTCGCGAATTTTCTGTTCACGTCGGACTTGGGCATCGACGTTCGTCACGCTAATGACAACGTGATTCTTGTCGGCATATACAGCGACCAAGTTTACATACAAAGGTCCTTTCGGTCCATTCAAACGGTACGTCAACGAAAACACGCCATGTTCATCCAGTTCCCTCAAGAACGTTTCGCGTTCCAAAGCCTCTGTAATCAGAGGAATATCTTCACTGTAGATAACTTGCATGGCATCTTTTTTTAGCTGGTTGAAGAAGTCATCGCCTTCAACCGTAATACTCAACTCGCAGAACAAACGTTCACTCTTGTATTGGGCAAAATGGTCTGTCACCAAATCCACCATGTACAAAGCATCGTAGCGTTCGGCAAGAGCCATCACAATTTGTCCGTAAAGTTCGCTCTTGTTCGCCTTTTTCTTGAGTTCCAGTTCGCGACGCACCATCGCATCGACATTAGTCACGCTGATAATAATATGTTCTTTGTCGGCATATACCGCCATCAGCCTCACATATACAGACCCTTTGGGAGTATTCAGGCGATAAGTCAGCGTAAACACGCCGTACTCGTCCAGCTCCCTCAACAGATTTTCTCTCGTGAGAGCTTCCGTCAGCAAGTCAAAATCTTCTTTATAGATAACCTGTTCAGCGTCCTTCCTCAACTGATTGAAAAAGTCATCGCCTTCAAGCGCAATGCTCAATTCCTCGAACACGCGTTCGCTCTTGTACTGCACATAATGTTCTGTTTTGAGATCTACCATGTACAAAGCATCGAACCGCTCGGCAAGCGCCATCACAATTTGGCCGTAAGTCTTGCTCTTGGACGCCTTCTGTTCCAGTTCCAGCCGTTCACGTTCACGCTGATCGACATTGTTCACACCAATAATCAAATACTCGTGACCCTGCGAACGCCCCAAGACAGCCTTCATCTGGAACCAAACGGGGTTTCCTTCGACCAACAGGCGGTACTTAAAATCGAATGCACGGTCATTTCGAATTGCCTTCAAAAGCGAATCGCGATTGACATGATCCGCAAAAGACTGCTTGTCTTCTGGATACACCACCGCTTCCGTATTGACTTTCGTATCCGCCCAAAAGTCACGCGTGCCTGTCAACTCCAATTTGGCATGCTCGCCACGGAACGTGAACATGGCATAATTGCTAGTCTCGGTATCGACAAAGAACACGCACTCGTAATCAAGCGAAAGCGCGGTCGCGACATCTTCAAAAGTCAATTGCATATCCATAGAACATCCTCGGAGCTATATAATATATGGAGATAATATAACTCTTTAAATTTAAAACGCAACAAAAACAAACGGTTTTCCGCCGAAGAAAGTAAGATATTTGTAATACATCACAAACCCATTATCGCAGCCGACAACGCACGCTCGGCATGTTTTGGGAGTATCACTGGATGTATTCTACGGATTTACATGTACCGTATATTTCGAAATTCGTCTAATGTTGTTCAAATCTATATTTGAGCCATCCATGTCCGGGAGCCGATAACAACAGTCTTGCAAGCCTGTTCGTCGCGAGAATCCGTTACGAATCCCATCGTTACACTACGCAAAGGCGGAGTAGCACTGGAGGAAGCTGGCACAGTGCTGGATGAACTAAGAAAAACAGGTGATGATGAAGCGTCGTCCATAACGCAACGAACAGAGTATCCAATATATTTATAGTAGCGATTCAAAATCACACTGTCGCGACCATGTTTCATCATCACAAATTTCGCATAATCGCGATTGCCTTGATCGTCTTCCATAGAACTCCAAAAGCAAGCATCTTCACCCACAGCAACGTACTTAGCACCTCCGTAGGTATAAACGGCACCTGCAGGAAAGGCCGTAAACGAATAATCATCCGTACCATCGCCGCTGACATATCTATACGCAGCCATGTATCTTTTGGTATCATATTTATTCCAGCCGTAAGTCGATTTGAGCATTTTGCCTGCAATGGAATCACCACCAACCGCAGCGAACAGCGTTTCAAATTCCGCCATTGTCGGCAAATGCCAACCGGAGGGG
>JAEEGI010006540.1_pt1 | contig 26276 bp, 23 predicted proteins | sample 8958751 | NCBI WGS metagenome assembly JAEEGI01 (sample SAMN16246545, study PRJNA631951) | gut metagenome | biome: gut microbiome; feature: rumen; material: KS-attached | host: Bos | place: Iran: Karaj | collected 2018-10 | reverse complement strand
TAAGGCATTGGTTGACGTCGTTGATGATTTGGGCGGTTTAGAGATGACCATTACCGATGAAGAGGCTGAGATCATGAACTTGGCTTACATTCCGTTCATCGAGGAATCCATCGGAAGAAAGGCCGGAAGCACCAAGACGGTATCCGGAGGAACCCAGACCTTAGACGGTGTACAGGTTCTTGCATACTGCCGTGTACGTTATACCGACGGTGGAGACTTCCATCGTGCATCCCGTCAGCGTGAGGTTATCAATCTCATCGTTGAGAAGGCGAAGAAGGCCAACCCAATCGAATTGAATAACATCATTAATGATGTATTCCCTGAGATTTCTACTAGCATGTCCAATACCGATATGCTTGGATATGCCAAGGATTTGGCAAGCTACCAGTTGGTACAGTCCGAAGGCTTCCCATACGATAAGCGTAGTGAGACTTTGGATGGCTGGGGCAGCTGTGTAACTCCATGTACCTTAGAGAGCAATGTAGACAAGTTGTACTACAACCTCTTCGGCGAGGAAGACCACAATGCATCTTCTACCGTAGTCAACATCAGTGATCGGATTGAGAGCGGTACCGGATTCCATGAAGGTGATGCATTGGATTATGGATTCTAATTCATAAAACGAACATAACTTTTTCACAGAATGAACACAAATACCTTGTAGACTGTATCTCGTAATGAGATAAGAGTTTACAAGGTATTTTTATTCTATCTTTTTTAGAAAAGGAGTGACCGACATGAGCAACTATCAGTATTATGAATATCAGCAGAACGATGGCGGATACGGCGTACCGCCATATGAACCGGAACCACCGAAGGCGAAGAAACCAAAGAAAGAGCATAAGTTCTTAAAGACGTTGGGTAAGACTGCAGCCATTGCAGCCGTATTTGGTTTGGTGGCCGGCGGTGTCTTCCAGGGAACCGGTTATATTGCCAATCGCGCCCTTGGCACCGAGGAGAGCGCTGTGGTAGAGGAGAAGGAAGAGAAGACGACGACCAAGAGTAGCGGAACCACCCTTTCCAAGTCCGACGGAACCGTGGATTCCACCAAGGTATCTACCGCCACCACCGTAACGGATGTGTCCGATATTGCAGAGAATGTGATGCCATCCATCGTAGCGGTAACCAACATCTCTCTTGTAGAGTACCGGAACTTCTTCGGTGTTGGCCAGTATGAGGCGGAAAGCGCCGGAAGCGGTGTGATTATCAGCCAGGATGATGATTATCTCTATATTGCAACCAATAACCACGTGGTAGAAGGCACCAAGTCCTTAACCATTACCTTCTGTGATGATACCGCAGTCACCGCTGAGGTACAGGGAACCGATGCAGAGACGGATCTCGCCGTTGTTAAGGTAAAGATTTCCGATATCGGTGCAGATACCTTATCCGCCATCAAGGTGGCAACCATTGGCTCCTCCGAGGATTTGAAGGTTGGCGAGGCTTGTGTTGTCATCGGTAATGCCCTTGGATATGGCCAGTCCGTTACCGGAGGTATGATCAGTGCCTTAGGACGCGAGGTAACATTAAGTAATGATACAACCGGTGAGACCTACACCAACAAGCTGGTACAGACCGATGCAGCAGTAAACCCGGGTAACTCCGGTGGAGCACTGTTGAACATGAACGGAGAGTTGATTGGTATCGTATCTGCCAAGTATTCCGATACCGACGTAGAAGGTATGGGATATGCCATTCCGATTACCGATGCCTCTGAGATTATTACCCAGCTGATGAATTCCGGTGAAGTAACCGATCGCCCACAGAAGGATGGAGAAGAAGCAATCGAGCAGGGCGGCTATATCGGTATCTATGGTATAGATATCTCCAGAAGCCAGGCTGTTGCATATAACATCCCACAGGGTGTGTATGTATCTTCTGTCATTGACGGAGGCGGTGCGAAGAATGCCGGTATCCAGAAGGGCGATGTCATCACCAAGATTAATAACACCAAGATTACTTCTATGACGGATATGCAGAAGTTCTTAGCAGACTTCAAGCCGGGAGATACCGTGACGGTTACTCTTTGCCAGGCAAACAATAATTATGCCGAAGCAACGGTACAGGTAACTCTGACGGAACGCTTACAGTAATCAACATTTCGTGGATTTTACTACGGACTGTCCATATATTTTGTAAAAAATCAGGCGGGCGCAGCCCACACCGGTACTGGGATTGTCAAATTTTGTATGAATTGTAATCCCACAGGTGTGGAATTGTGTCCGCCTTGTGCGTACAAAATTATAAAACTACAAGATGTTGTGCGATTCATTTTTGGAAAATTTTGACAAATGCAAACTGTCGCAACACTAGTAAAATAAAGGGTTTTCGGCATTTTTTTTTCAGATTATCACTTACCAAAATCGAAAAAAGTTGCTATAATAAAAGAGCGCGGAAAACGGACAGAAGAAGATTAAGTGTAGTAGTGTAGGATTTTCGAATCCTAAGAAGGATTAGGTGATTTTTTGAAAACAAAATATGCAGTAGGCGACTATGTCATGCACGATACGAGTGGTGTGTGCCAAATTACGGACATTTCTGAGATGGCATTGCAGGGTAAGGGTTCAGAGAAGCTGTATTACCTTATGACACCGATCTTTCAGACCGGCAGCCGTATTTTTACTCCGGTAGATCAGGCACAGCGCATTCGTGACGTTAGTAGTAAGGCTGACATGGAGGAACTGATTGATGCAGTTCCGGATTTGGAAATTGTTGAAGAGGACAACAATAAGGTTCGTACTGAATTATTCCGCGACATGATGAACCAATTTGATCCGACGGTTTTGGCTACCGTAGTGAAGACCGTATATATTCGTAAGCAGCGTCGTATTGCTGCCGGCAAGAAGGTAATGTCTTCCGATGAGAAGGTCATGGCAGTAGCCGGCAAGAAGTTGTTTGAGGAGATGGCATTCGCGCTCCAGGAAGAGCGTGCACACGTAGAAGAGCTGTTCTTCGGTCGGTTGACAGAAGATGTGGAAAAGTGTATAAAAAGTGTGTAATTGAATGATGTCAACCACAGGCGCAACAGAGAATAAGTAATGTTTTTTATAACGTCTCAGGATAGTGTTCCTGGGACGTTTTTTTATTGGATTTGGAAAGGAAGTTAAGACTATGGTACCGATTCTGGCCAGACAGAGCATCGACCGCAAGATTCGACAGCAGTTGTCGGTGATTGTTGGGGATTATGAATTCTACTATGCCATTGGAATTTTAACGACGTTTCTTCCTATGGAAGTGAATGGACAGATGCATTCCGACGAAGTGAAGCGGATTGCGCTGGAAGCAATGAAGGGATATACCCCGAAGAATCCGGCGGAAGAGTTCCTTCTATCTAGAATACATCGCTATGAGCCTCATCCGGATGAGTGGGATGAGACCATGGCGTCGCTGTTTGAGGATGGCAAAAATACAGGCATGCCGGAGGAATATCGATGAAAGTATCAGGCGAAGAGTATCGTAATATTATTTCTTTTATGGGCAGCAATCCGGTCATCCGTGTGATTGTTCCCCTGTTGGACAAGCTAATCACCTTATTGACCGCGTTGGGATATGCAGGATTTTTATATATTCTGTTTCGTACCAAGAGTCCCCTTTTGGTTCGGTGTACCGTGGTTCCGGCCGTGGGATTTATCATCTGTACCATGGTCCGTGGAATGCTGAATTGGAAGCGCCCTTACGAGGTGTATGAGTTCGAGCCGATTATCCACAAGGAGACTTTCGGCAAGAGCTTCCCAAGCCGTCATGTATGTTCCATCTTTTTGATTGCTATGGCGTTCTTACAGTATGACTTGTCTATGGCGATGGTGATGGCGCTTTTGGGTGTTATCCTATCGATTCTTCGTGTCTTCGGCGGTGTGCATTTCCCGAAGGACGTGATTGCCGGAGCATTGTTTGGACTGATTTTGGGAGCCGTTGGCTTCTATGTATTCTGGTAGGAAGGAGGGAGAAGTATGACCAAAGTTGTTCAACGTGTAATTGCAGCGATTCTTAGTACGGTAGGCTCCCTGCTGGCACTCTATATCGGAGGCTACTGGATGTTTGTCCGCCCGTTGTATTGGATTTATTATTACTTCACCAACGGCGGCCTGACCCTTCACATTCTGTTTATCAGTTTGTTGAAGATCTTCCTGTCTACCACTGTTATCGGAGGCATCTGGATTATCTTCGATATTGCCGCTAGCTTCTTCCGGGGCTACGAGGACTACGAAGAGCACGACTGATTTTAATTTGTATCGCCTAACAGAATGTGCTAAAATTTTTTTGTTTCTGTTAGTAGTTAGTTTTATAGGAAGGAAAAAGATGAAAGTAGGAATTTTAGGTTACGGTAACTTAGGTCGCGGTGTGGAAGCTGCGATTAAGAAAAGCGAGGATATGGAGCTGGTAGCAGTATACACCAGACGTGATCCAAGCACCCTTACCATCGCTACTCCATCTGCAGCAGTGAAGTCCACCGCTGATTTGGATACCGGTAAGGAAGATATTGATGTATTGATTATTTGCGGCGGTAGTGCAACCGACCTTCCGGAGATGACTCCGAAGTATGCGGCAATGTACAATGTCATTGATTCTTTTGACACCCACGCAAATATCCCTACCCATTTCGCCAATGTAGACAAGGCGGCTAAGGAGTCCGGTCATATCGGCTTGATTTCTTGTGGTTGGGATCCGGGAATGTTTTCTTTGAACCGTGTATATGCAGCAAGCATCCTTCCGGATGGCCAGGCATACACATTCTGGGGCAAGGGCGTAAGCCAGGGACATTCCGATGCGGTTCGTCGTATTGACGGCGTGAAGGACGCTCGCCAGTATACCATTCCGGTACCGGCTGCATTAGAGCGCGTTCGTGCCGGCGAGAATCCGGAGCTTACTACCCGCGAGAAGCATACCCGTGAGTGCTTCGTTGTAGCTGAGGAAGGTGCTGATCTTGCTCGTATTGAGAACGAGATTAAGACCATGCCAAACTATTTCTCCGATTACGATACCACCGTACATTTTATCTCTGAGGAGGAGATGAAGCGTGACCACAGTGGTTTGCCACATGGTGGTTCTGTAATCTATACCGGTACCTCATCTGAGGGAACCAAGCACGTAGTAGAGTACAGCCTGAACTTAGACTCCAATCCGGAGTTCACCGGTGCTGTATTGGTTGCATATGCAAGAGCCGTTGCACGTATGGCTGCTGCCGGACAGACCGGCGGACGCACCGTATTTGACGTTGCTCCTGCACAGTTGTCTCCGTTGTCCGGGGAAGAGCTTCGTGCACATATGCTGTAAAGCAACAACTGAGTATAATCTAGCGAATAATCCAAAGTGTAAAATCTTTGGATTATTTTTTTGGCAATTTTTGTAAATTGTAAAGTGAAAAAAATCGTGCCAAAATAAGTGGTGCACAATTTAATGATAATTGTGCTGTGATGATGTACGTGTGTAAAATGATAAGGAGGCACAAATTATGACAAAAAGGGTGATAGCAGTCCTTTTATCCGGTCTTGTGACCATGGGTCTTCTGGCGGGATGTGGAGCAAAATCTTCCAATGGAAGTGTTGCGAATGACACCGCTGAAAGTGATGCGCTTCCATCCGGAGATGTTTCCCTTCGTGTATGGGGAGCAGAAGAAGATGAAGAATTAATTAATCAGATCATCAGTGGATTCGTTTCCGAATACGGTTCCCAGGCGAACTTTAATATTACATTTGAAGCTCATAGCGAGTCTGAGTGTAAGGATAACATCTTAGGAGATGTATTGAATGCTCCGGATGTATTTACGTTTGCAGATGACCAGTTGATGGCATTTGTGGCATCCGGCGTATTGAAGGAGATTGAAAACGGCAGTGAGATTTCCGGCCGTAACCTTCAGGCAGCCAGCGATGCAGCGTCCATCAACGGTAAGATTTACGCATATCCATTGACTGCAGATAACGGATATTTCTTATTCTATAATAAGGAATTCATCAGTGACGAAGCGGCTCAGACGATGGATGGTTTGCTTGCAGCAGCATCAGCAGCAGGCAAGCAGGTTTTTATGGAGATGACTTCCGGTTGGTATATGTATTCCTTCTTCGGTAATACGGATATGACCATTGGATTGAATGATGATGGTATTTCTACCAACTGTAATTGGAATGCGAAGTATACCTCCATTACCGGCGCGGATGTTGCTGCCGGTATGGCTGCGATTGGAACCAATCCGGCATTTGCTTATGAACCAAGCGGTGGATTTGCTGACGGAGTTAAGGCAGGCACCTTTGTTGCAGGTATCAGTGGTATCTGGGACGAGAATAGTATCAAGGAAGCTTGGGGAGACAACTATGCTGCAACGAAGCTGCCAACCTATACGGTTGCCGGTCAGCAGTTACAGATGTCTTCCTATGCAGGCTACAAAATGGTTGGTGTGAATTCCTACTCTGCCAATGCGAAGTGGGCAGCTGTTTTTGCCGATTGGATGACGAATGAGCAGAATCAGACCTTACGCTTTAACTTAAGAGGTCAGGGCCCATCCAACATGAATGCTTCCAGTTCCGGCGAGGTGGCTCAATCTAAGGCAATTCAGGCCTTGCAGGCCCAGGCTCCATACTCCAGTTTGCAGCGTGTGGGCGGTACCTATTGGGATGCAGCGACTGCATTCGGTACTGCTATTGTTCAGGGTGGCAGTGATTACCAGACCTTGTTAAATGAAATGGTGAAGGGTATTACCGGTGAGGAATCTACCGGGGATGCGGAAGGAACCGAGGTAACAACAGAAGTTACTGAAGAAACAACGGAAGAAACCGAAGCAACAGAAGAATAGGAGGATTGTGGAATGGAGAAAAAAAGAAGCATTCGTGCAATGATTATGATTCCCGTCCTTTTATTAGGTGTGGTTTCTATTTTATCTAATGTTATGGCGATGATTAGCTTGGGTCGTGTAAATCGTACCGCTTCTACCATTGCCAATGAGTACATGACATCCATTACAGAGTTGGATGCCATCGCGCAGAAGTCCAAGGACATTCATGCCCTGGCATTGTCCCACATTGTGGCAACGGACTTCGAGACCATGACTTCTGTGGTTGCACAGATTGAGGAAAAGGAAAAAGATTTAGAAATTGCGATGGAAGAGTACGGTGCGACTGTTCCGAAGAGCGCGCAGGCTAGCTACGATACGCTGACAGCAGATTATCAGTCCTTCAAGGATTCCGTCATGATTCTGTTAGCTCAGAGTGCAAACCAGAAAACCAAGGATGCATACCAGACCGCCAATGGTCCGGTAGCGGAGAACTCTGCGCAGTTGAACCAGGATACGGATATGCTCATTGCTGAGATTCAGAAGGCTGCAGAGGCTGGCAAAGCGGATTTGAGTACGGCTTATACCATTGCGGTAATTGCAAGTATCGTTGTAGTTGTTATCAGCGTGCTGGCAGTGATTTTTGCCATTTATATGGTATATCGTCATATTATTAATCCGGTGGTGCGTGCAGAAGCAGAATTACAGGATATTATTACCAGTATCAATAACCGTGAAGGTGACTTGACCAGACGTATTCCGGTAGAATCTCATGATGAGATTGGAGCCTTGAGTACCGGTATCAATACCTTTATTGCCCGTTTGCAGGATATTTTTACCATTATTACCAACAACTCCACTGCGATGGATCAGGTGGTTACCGATGTTATGGGTAGCGTTCATACTTCCAACAGCAGTGCGTCGGATTTGTCTGCTCTGACGGAAGAATTATCTGCAACCATGCAGGAGGTTGCCAATAGTGCCGGAGTGATTAACAGTAATACAGAAGCAGTTCGTGTGGAAGTGGATGAGATGGCAGAAAAGAGCCGTCAGATTAACGAGTATTCCAAGTCTATGAAGGAACATGCCGGCGTTATGGAGCAGAATGCGAAGAGTACCATGGATGAAACCAATGACAAGGTACAGCAGATTTTAGAGTCCTTGAATCAGGCCATTTCTGATAGCCAGAGTGTTGACCAGGTAAATTCGCTGACCGACGATATCATGAATATCGCCAGTCAGACCAACCTTTTGTCCTTGAATGCATCCATTGAGGCTGCCCGTGCCGGTGAAGCCGGCCGTGGATTTGCAGTGGTTGCCGGCGAGATTGGTACCTTGGCAGAGAACAGTCGTCAGACTGCAAGTAACATTCAGGAGATTAACACCGTTGTTGTTAATGCAGTTCATAACCTTTCGGATAATGCCAATGATTTGGTTGCTTACATGCAGAACGCTATTTTGCCGGAGTTCCAGCGTTTCGTTGAGGATGGTGAAAAGTATCGCCAGAATGCAGATTACATCGAGGCTGTTATGACGGACTTTTCTTCCAAGACAGAAGGATTCAAGGATACCTTCAATGAGATAGCTGCGTCTATCAATAGTATTACGACTGCTATTGAGGATGGTGTTCAAGGCGTTTCCTCCGCTGCTGAGAGCACCCAGAATCTGGTTTATGATATGGATACGATTTCTAAGCGTATGGGTGAGAACCAAAGAATTGCTCAGGAATTGGATGAGGAGACTGCGATTTTTACTAAGATTTAAGCATATGGTATACAAGTAAAAAAGTGTGTGCTGTCCGTTGACGGCATACACTTTTTTTGCTAAACTTCTTAATTAAATATTGTAAAGTTTTTGTAGAAGAAAGTGAGGAAAACATGGCAAGTTTTATTGGCGATGGTATTACATTTGATGACGTTTTATTGGTTCCGCAGTATTCTGAGGTAACTCCGAATATGATCGACCTTGGAACCCAGTTAACGAAGAAAATACATCTGAACATCCCAATGATGAGTGCTGCAATGGATACGGTTACCGAGCATCGTATGGCAATTGCAATGGCACGTCAGGGTGGCATTGGTATTATTCACAAGAACATGTCAATCGAAGCACAGGCAGAAGAAGTTGACAAGGTTAAGCGTTCTGAGAACGGCGTTATCACAGATCCGTTTTCTCTTTCTCCGGAGCACACCCTTCAGGATGCAGATAACCTCATGGGTAAGTTCCGTATCTCCGGTGTACCGATTACTGAGAACGGTAAGTTAGTCGGTATCATCACCAATCGTGACTTAAAATTCGAAGAAGATTATACCCGCAAAATCAAAGAAGTAATGACTTCCGAGAACTTAATTACCGCTCCGGTAGGAATTACTCTGGAAGAGGCGAAGAAGATTCTTGGCCAGGCACGTAAGGAAAAGCTTCCAATCGTGGATAGCGAAGGCAATTTGCGTGGTTTAATTACCATTAAGGATATTGAGAAGCAGATTAAGTACCCACTTTCTGCTAAGGATGAGCAGGGACGTCTTCTCTGCGGTGCCGGCGTAGGTATTACCGGCAACATGATGGAGCGTGTAGAGGCTCTTGTAAAAGCGAAGGTTGATGTTATCGTATTGGATTCCGCACACGGACATTCCAAGAACATCATCGAGGCAGTGAAGAAGGTTAAGGCTGCATATCCGGATCTTCAGGTTATCGCAGGTAACATTGCTACCGGCGAAGCTGCACGTGCATTAATTGAGGCAGGCGCAGATGCTGTTAAGGTTGGAATCGGACCTGGTTCTATCTGCACCACCCGTGTAGTTGCAGGTATCGGTGTTCCTCAGATTACTGCAATCGTTGACTGCTACAATGTAGCCAAGGAGTACGGTATTCCGGTTATCGCTGACGGCGGTATCAAGTACTCCGGAGACATGACCAAGGCTCTTGCTGCCGGCGGTAATGTCTGCATGATGGGAAGTATGTTCGCAGGATGCGATGAGGCTCCTGGCGATTATGAATTATATCAGGGCCGTAAGTACAAGGTTTACCGTGGAATGGGCTCTATCGCAGCTATGGAGAACGGTTCTAAGGATCGTTACTTCCAGGAAGGTGCGAAGAAGCTGGTTCCGGAAGGTGTAGAAGGCCGTGTTGCTTACAAGGGTTCCTTGGAAGATGTTGTATTCCAGCTCATCGGTGGTATCCGCTCCGGTATGGGATACTGCGGATGCCCAACTATCGAAGAGTTGCATGATCGTGCGAAGTTCGTTAAGATCTCCGCAGCTTCTTTGAAGGAGTCACATCCACACGACATCCACATCACCAAGGAAGCACCGAACTACTCTGTAGACGAATAATAAGGAAGATTCCCGCACATATTGTGCGGGAATCCTTTTATGGAAATATACAAATCACAAGGGATTGTGATAGAATAGGTTCTAACAAACATTACATTTGAAGGGGTTTTTATGGAATTTCGACCGTGTATTGATATTCACAATGGGAAGGTCAAGCAGATCGTAGGCGCTACGTTGGAAGACGAGGGCGACGCGGCCGCGGAGAACTTCGTCTCCGAGAAGGGGGCGGATTTCTTCGCAAAGTTCTATCAGGAAGAGGGCTTGTACGGAGGACATGTGATCCTTCTGAACAAGTCGGATTCGCCATATTATGAGGCGACGAAGGCGCAGGCGCTGGCAGCACTGCGTGCATTTCCGAAGGGGCTGCAGGTAGGTGGCGGAATTACCGCGGAGAACGCAGCGGAATTCTTAGAGGCAGGTGCCAGCCACGTGATTGTGACATCCTATGTATTCCGTGATGGAGAGATTCTCTATGAGAATTTGGAGAAGCTGGTGGCAGCAGTTGGCAAGGAACATATTGTTCTGGATCTTAGCTGCAAGAAGCGTCACGCCAATTACTATATTGTAACGGACCGTTGGCAGAATTTTACCCACGAGCAGGTAACGGTAGAACTCTTGGAGGAGTTGAGCCAGTACTGTGATGAATTCTTAATTCATGCAGCAGACGTGGAAGGCCAGAAGTCCGGAATTGATGCGGATTTGGTTGCGATATTGGCAGAGTATGACGGCCTACCGGTAACCTATGCCGGTGGCGTTGGAAGTTATGATGATATCTTAGATATGAAGCGTATCGGCCGGGGCAAAATCAACCTTACCATTGGTAGTGCGTTGGATTTGTTTGGCGGTACACTGAATTATGAAACGGTTCGAACTTTTTTCTACGAATAAGAAGACGAGGTGATACGGATGAAGTTTACGAAGATGCAAGGTTGTGGCAATGATTATGTGTATGTGGACTGTACCAAGGAGGCGCTTCCAAATCCGGAACAGGCTTCTGTTTTTGTCAGTGACCGGCATTTCGGCATCGGTTCTGACGGACTGATTCTAATCAATCCATCCAAGGTCGCTGATTTTGAGATGGCAATGTACAATGCAGACGGTAGCCGCAGTGAGATGTGTGGCAACGGCATTCGTTGCGTGGGTAAGTACGTGTATGACCATGGCTTGACGGATAAGACGACGGTCACCATTGAGACGTTGGCCGGTATTAAGACGTTAGAGCTCCATGTAGAGAACGGCAAGGTGGCATCCGTGCGCGTGAATATGGGACGTCCGGAGCTTCATGCAGCCAAGGTGCCGGTGACATTCCCGGAGGAGTCTATGATTGATGAGCCAATGGAGATTGACGGTACCATTTACCAGGTTACCTGCGTATCCATGGGCAATCCACATTGCGTGATTTTTATGGACGAGGACGTGCGCCAGCTGGATTTGGAAGAGTTGGGACCGAAGTTCGAGAACCATGTAATCTTCCCGAAGCGCACCAATACCGAGTTCTGTAATCTGTTGGATAAGCAACATATTCGGATGCGTGTCTGGGAGCGAGGAAGTGGCGAGACATTAGCCTGCGGAACCGGAGCATGTGCAACAGCGGTAGCAGCCGTATTGAACGGATATACCGACAACAAGGTGGAACTGCAATTGCGCGGTGGCAACCTACTGATTGAATACGACCGGGATGCCGAGGAGGTCTATATGACCGGGCCGGCAACAACGGTATTTGAGGGTGAAATCGACCTGCCGGAGAATTGGGAGGACGATACCATTCGCATCTATCACCCTAAGAGATAAGACGATATGACTCGGAAACCATTGGACTCCGAGTCATACTTTTTTCGGAGAATGTCATGAAACAACGCTATCTTGTGGAGCCGGACATCGAGGTATGGGTCTGCGACAACCAGGCGGACATCGATGATTGCCTGGCAAAAAATGTTCCGGTGATCGGCTATGACCCGGAGGATGCAGGGCTTCACTGTGAGGAAATCTTACTGGATTTGGAGGGCATTGATGATGCTTATCTGACCAGGGTACATCATCGCTTTTACGGGATCCCTATGGAGATCCTGGAGACGAAGCGGCTGCGGGTGCGGGAGCTGGCACTATCGGACCTGCCGGATCTGTTCGCATTGTACGACGGGGTGACGGAGTATATCGAGCCGTTGTTTTCCTATGAGGAAGAACTTACTTACCAGAAGAATTATATTCAGTATATCTACGGATTCTACGGTTATGGCATGTGGCTGGCATTCGATAAGGAAACCGGTGAGCTGATTGGCCGGGCCGGAGTGGAGAGCAAGGAAGAATGGCCGGAGGATACGGTGGAGATGGGTTATGTCATCGGACGAAACCATCAGAGAATGGGATATGCCACGGAACTATGCGAGGCAATCCTGCAGTATACCTTTGAGAACCTAGAGAAAACAAGGGTTGTTTGCCGTGTGCATCCGGAGAATTTCGCATCGGTGCGGTTGATGGAACGCCTGGGCTTCACAAAGGTAGACACTATCGGGGAAAATGACGAGGATGTTTGGACAAAGGATATTGATTTTGCACAATGAAATTATTATAATTAGTGCAAATTCGAAATCTAGGGCTTTTTATAAGAAAGAATGAGAAAGGAGGCGGCTTATGGCAGATTTATCATCCAAAGAATTTGAACAACTGGAAGCGAAGATCAGTAAGCCGAACCGTTCGGTTATCTCCACTCAGGATTTCGTAGACGAGGAAGAGCTGCACCGGGAGTTGGTGGAGCGCATCCGCAAGTATCACCCGAGTGATGACTTGTCTATGATTGAGAAGGCCTATCAGGTTGCCAAGGAAGCGCACAAGGACCAGGTGCGTAAGTCCGGGGAACCATATATTATCCATCCGTTGTGCGTTGCCATTATTTTGGCAGACTTAGAGATGGACAAGGAGACCATCGTTGCCGGTTTGCTCCATGACGTTGTGGAGGATACGGTTATGAGCCGCGAGGAGATTGCGGAAGAGTTCTCCGAGGAAGTGGCGCTGTTGGTCGATGGCGTTACCAAGTTGGGACAGTTGTCCTACGATGCGGACAAGGTAGAAATCCAGGCAGAGAACTTGCGTAAGATGTTCCTTGCCATGGCCAAGGATATCCGTGTCATTATTATTAAGTTAGCGGATCGTCTGCACAATATGCGTACGTTAAAATACATGCGCCCGGAGAAGCAGATTGAGAAGGCTAGAGAGACCATGGAGATTTATGCTCCTCTGGCACAGCGCCTTGGTATTTCCCGTGTGAAAATTGAGCTGGACGATTTATCCCTGAAATATTTGGAGCCGGATGCGTATTACGATCTGGTAGAGAAGATTGCACAGCGCAAGGAACAGCGTGAGACCTATGTATCTCAGCTGGTGGATGAGGTTCGGGAACACATTGAGGCTGCCGGTATTGAGGCAGATATCTACGGCCGTGCGAAGCATTTCTTCAGTATTTATAAGAAGATGGTAAACCAGCATAAGACCTTAGACCAGATCTATGATTTGTTTGCCATTCGTATCATTGTAAAAGACGTGAAGGACTGTTATGCAGCTCTTGGCGTGATCCATGAGATGTATACCCCGATTCCGGGACGTTTCAAGGACTATATTGCCATGCCGAAGCCTAACATGTATCAGTCCTTACATACGACGCTGATTGGACCGACCGGTATGCCGTTCGAGATTCAGATTCGTACCTACGAGATGCATCGTACCTCTGAGTACGGTATCGCGGCACACTGGAAGTACAAGGAAGGCGGCGAAGGTTCTACCGTATCCGGCGAGGAAGCCAAGTTAAGCTGGTTAAGACAGATCTTAGAGTGGCAGCGGGACATGTCCGACAACAAGGAATTCGTTAGCCTTTTGAAGGATGATTTGAACCTCTTTGGTGACACGGTATTTTGCTTCACCCCAACCGGTGATGTGAAGAATCTGCCCAACGGTTCCACACCGATTGATTTTGCTTATAGCATTCATTCCGCTGTAGGTAACAAGATGGTAGGCGCCAAGGTCAACGGCCGTCTGGTTCCGATTGATTATGTAATTCAGAACGGTGATCGAATCGACATTATCACCTCTCAGAATTCCAAGGGACCGAGTCGTGACTGGTTGAAGATCGTGAAGTCTACCCAGGCGAAGAACAAGATCAATCAGTGGTTTCGGAGCATTAGCAAGGAAGACAATGTGAACCGTGGACGGGAACTTCTCATCGAGTCTGCGAAGAACAAAGGTATTTCCTTAGGCGAGATTAATAAGAGCGAGTACCAGAACGTGGTGATCCGCAAGTATGGCTTCCATGATTGGGAGAACTTACTGGCCGCAGTCGGACAGGGTAGCCTGAAGGAAGGCGTGGTCATCAACCGTATGTATGACGCTTACCGGAAGGACCATCCAATCCAATTGACGGATGAGGATATCCTGCGTGACGGCGATGCAGAGGTGAACAAGGACCATCCGCAGCGTGCCATCAAATCTAAGCACGGTATTGTGGTAAAGGGCTTGTATGATATTTCCGTTCGTTTCTCCAAGTGCTGTAACCCGGTACCGGGAGACGAAATTGTTGGATTTGTAACACGTGGTCGTGGTGTTTCCATCCACCGAACCGACTGTATCAACATCATCAATTTACCGGAATTCGAGAAGCCGCGTCTCATTGAGGCGGAGTGGCAGCCGGAATTCTTGGACCAGAAGAGCGGTTCTCTTTTTGCAGCAGAGATTCATATCTACGGCAACAACCGTACCGGTTTGCTGGTAGATATTTCCAAGATTTTTACAGAGCGCAACATTGACATTCAATCCATTCATTCCCGCACCAGCAAGCAGGGCATCGCAACCATCGATGTTTCCTTCGGCGTGAAGAGTCGTGGGGAGCTGGATTCTCTGGCAGAGAAGATTCGCCAGGTAGAGAGTGTTATCGACATTGAACGTTCCACAGGCTAAGCGTCCTAGGTTATTAGGGCGCTTAATCTTTCGTTTGGCAAGGAGATGTTATGGTAGATTTTTCCATTGAGACCTATGTGGTGGGTCCGGTACAGACCAACTGTTACTTCTTAATTAACAACACCACCAACCAAGTGATTATTGTTGATCCCGGTTCTGCAGCGAAGCAGTTAGCGGCGTTGATTCGTGAGAAAAAATATGAGCCGGTGGGCATTTTACTAACCCATGGACATTTTGATCACGCGGATGCTGTGGATGATTTAAAAGAGGAACTGTCGGAGTATGCCCTTTTGGCATACGCCTATGAAGGGGAGCAGCGGACCTTGGAGGACCCACGGTTGAATCTGTCCGGGGATATGAATTTCCACGCCAAGAGTTACCATGCGGACGTGTATTTACAGGACCACGAGACCATTGATTTGGCGGGATTCCATGTAGAAGTGCTGTTTACACCGGGCCATACGCCGGGTGGATGTTGTTTCTACTGTGCCGAGGAAGGCATCGTTTTTTCCGGGGATTCTTTGTTCTGCCAGTCGGTGGGACGGACGGATTTTCCGGAGGGCAGCATGTCCGATTTAGTGAGGGGAGTACGGGAGCAGTTATTCGTTCTGCCGGATAAGACCTATGTCTTGCCGGGACACAATGAGCCAACCACCATTGGCGATGAGAAGAAGTACAATCCATTTTTAGTATAAAGAGTGTTTCATGCAAAATAAAAATTTAATGATTACCGGTTCACCGGCGAAGCGCATCATTTCCTTTGCGCTGCCGTTGATGCTGGGCAATTTCTTTCAACAATTATATAACACGGCGGATTCACTGATCGTAGGAAATTTCCTGGGAAGTAACGCTTTGGCGGCGGTTTCTTCCGCAGGAAATTTAATTTTCCTTATGATTGGATTCTTCCAGGGCGTATCTGCCGGCGCCGGCGTGGTCATTGCCCACTTCCTTGGAGCAAGAGAATTAGAGCGTACCAGAAAGGCAGTGCACACCACCATTGCCATAGGACTGATGGCGGGACTGTTCCTAATGATTTTCGGAGTGCTTGCAACTCCGTGGATGCTTCGTATGATGCATACACCGGAAGCGGTAATGCCGGATTCCGTGGCGTATTTCCGTAATTTCTTCTATGGAGCCATCGGTGTGGTTATGTACAATACCTGCGTGGGAATTTTGCAGGCTTCGGGAGATTCCAAGCATCCACTGTATTTCCTGATTGTTTCCTCTGCTACCAATGTGGTGCTGGATTTGGTGTTTATTATGGGCCTTGGCATGGGTGCCGGGGCAGCAGGTCTTGCAACGGCCATTTCTTCCCTGTTATCGGCCATGTTATGTCTGCGTCGGTTGATCTTCCAAGGCGGGGAAGTTGCGGTGGATTTGCGGGAGGTACGGATTGACGGCGGAAGCCTTCGCCGTATCCTATACAACGGTGTACCTTCCGGCTTACAGAACTCCATCATTGCCATCTCCAACGTATTGATTCAGTCCAGTATCAATTCCTTGGGACCGGCCATGATGAGTGGTATGGGAACCTATGCCAAGATTGAGGGCTTCGCGTTCCTTCCGATTACCAGCTTTACCATGGCAATTACCACCTATATCGGCCAGAACTTAGGTGCCGGTGAGAAGAAACGTGCGGCAGACGGTGCACGGTTTGGAGTGCGTATCTGCTGCATCTGTGCGGAGCTTATCGGTATTGTGATCTTCGCATTTGCACCGGTCTTCATTGCGGCCTTTGACCGGACACCGGAAGTGATTGCCATTGGAACCATGAAGTCCAGATACACGGTTATGTTTTATTTTATGCTGGCCTTCTCCCATGCCATTTCCGCAGTAATGCGTGGCGCCGGCCGTTCCATCGTGCCGATGATGGTGATGCTGGCATGCTGGTGCATCCTTCGTGTGGCCATCTTGGAGGTGTGCCTGAAGGGCTTCCATTACACGGATATTATCTATTTCATTCATCCGTTGACCTGGACCTTAAGTACCATTGTGTTCAGCCAGTTTTATATAGGATTTTTGAAAAAGAATTCCATAGAGGATACCTATGATTCAGTTACGAATTAATAACGAAAGTTTTTTATATGATGCCTACGGATTGGTCCAGGCCTTCTATCCCGGTGAGAAGCCCAAGGTGGTTCCGGCCTGGGAAGAGCCCTGTGACGAAGCCGACATGGCGGCCTGGTCCAAGGATAAGGATTGCATCGGTCTTCATGTGGGAAGTGATGCCATTCGCTTCTACATGGACGGAACAGAGCAGGGAAGCCTGGAGATTGATCCGTCGGATCGCAGTGATACCAAGAACCGATTAAAACGTTTGATTTACAACATTTTATCCAAGCGATTGGGTAAGGAACTCCCTTGGGGCACCTTAACCGGCATTCGCCCCACCAAGATTGCCCTGAAGAAGTTACAGGCCGGAGAATCCCGGGAAGATGTGGCATCCTATATGCGACAGACCTATCTGACCGGGGAGGAGAAAATCCAATTATCCTGTGATATTGCCCAGAGGGAGCTTCGCATCATCGGAGATTCCCAGGGAAAGTACAGCCTCTATATTGGCATTCCGTTTTGCCCGAGTATCTGTCTGTACTGTTCCTTTTCTTCCTACCCAATTGGACTCTACCGGAACATGGTGCAGGAGTATGTTGCTGCGGTCAAAAAGGAAATTGCTTTCGTAGGAGAGCACTTTGCAGATAAGACCTTAGATACGGTGTATTTTGGCGGCGGTACGCCAACCTCCGTATCCGCAGAGGCGCTAGATGAGATTATCACCGCATTGGAAGAACATGTGGACTTGTCCCACTTGCGGGAGTTTACCGTAGAGGCGGGCCGGCCTGATTCCATTACGGAAGAGAAGCTTCGGGTGCTTTTGAAGCATCATGTGGGCCGAATCTCCATCAACCCACAGACCATGCAGCAAAAGACCCTAGATCTTATCGGCCGCTTCCATACGGTAGAACAGATTCGTAAGACTTATGCCTTAGCTAGATGCCTCTCGGATGAGGATATTGCAGCAGGTGGCAAGGGCTTTTTGATCAATATGGACCTTATCGTGGGACTTCCGGGAGAGTCCATCGAAGACGTCCGGGATACCCTGGCTCAGATTGAGGCCATGAAGCCGGATAACTTAACGGTACATTCCTTGGCGATTAAGCGTTCTGCCAGATTGAATATCGAGTGGGAAAAGTACGAGAATATCCTGCAGTCTGCCAATCATAACATTATGGATGAAGTCATGGCATCGGCACGTCGCATGGGCATGGAGCCGTACTATCTCTATCGTCAGAAGCAGATCTCCGGTAACTTAGAGAACATTGGCTTCGCCAGAGAGGGAGATGAAGGCATCTATAATATCCTGATTATGGAAGAGCAGGAAGACATTGTGGCCCTTGGTGCCGGCAGTGCCTGCAAGAAGATTCTTCGCAACCCGGATGGCAGCATTGCAACGGATAAGAAGGTGGAGCGTTGTGAGAACGTGAAGGATGTGGAACAATACATCGCCCGTGTGGATGAGATGATTGCCCGCAAAAAAGAATTATATGTATAACAAAAGGCACCCAATGATGGGTGCCTTGTTTTATCTTTGTCCGTAGATGATTGGCTTGCCGAGATAGAAGCCCTGCATGTAATCTACATCCCGGTGCATCAGATAGAGGAATTCCGCCTCCGTCTCTACACCTTCCGCAAGCACCTTGATGCCTGCGCTGTGCATATAGGTAATCATTGCGTCTACCATACCCTGGTTCCGCGGGTTGGTGTCAATGTGAGCAATGTATTTACGGTCGATTTTGACGATGTCCGGATGGTATTCACGGATGCAATTCAAATCGATGTTGGCTCCGGTGCCGAAATCATCGATGACATAGCGTGGCTTCAGGCCTACAGACTCCATGGAGCGACGCTTAATATTCCAGGCAAAAGGATTCAGGGTGGTATACTCGAGCACCTCAATATAGAGACGATCGCGCAACTTGTTACCAAAGGTAGCAAACGTCTTCGCTGCCATATCGATGGACATACAGGCTCCGGGGAAAGTGTTTAAGAACAGATTGCCATCTAAGCCGGTCTCAAAGAACGACTTGGACGCATAGTAAAAAGTTATCCCCTCAATGTAGTCCAACATATCGGCATTCGCGTAAGAACGAATCACCTCAGCCGGAGTGTGTTTGCCGGGACGCATCAAGGCTTCATAACCGAACACGTCACCGGATTTGATGTCGAAAATTGGTTGAAAAGCAAATCGCAAAGTGGCTAAATTAATTTGTACTTCAAGTAATTCGCCGGATTTACTGTAGTCATAAGCATCCATGTAATAAAAATACCTTAAATCCTTTGTTTTTCTGCATTTTTATTATAGTATTTATTTAAGTACAATGCGATAAAAAACTGACAAATGTCAACATTTTTCACAATGTGCACAAATCTGGATGCACGCGAAACCACAAAATGCATAAAGTCACACAGTGTGACTTGTATACAAAAGGGGAAATATGAATATTTATTGTAATCCACTCAATTTTGAGTACCGTTATCAGGTGATTCCTGATTCAACCAAGGAGGAATTTACCGTCAGTCGGGAGGCTGCGGATCCAACCGTCATTTTTTTTCAGGGGAAATACTATCTGTTTGCATCCATGACCTTAGGGGTCTACACATCTGTGGATTTGGTCACATGGGAATACCATCGCCTTCCGGATGAACTTCCACTTTATGATTATGCGCCGGATGCCAGAGTGGTGGGGGACTATGTGTATCTAAGCGCTTCTAACAACGATCATCCCTGTAACTTCTATCGAACCAAGGATATTTTACATGGGCCTTACGAGGAAATCCCGGGAACCTTCCCCTTCTGGGACCCGAATCTCTTCGTAGATGATGACGGACGACTGTATTTTTACTGGGGATGCGCCAACGACAAGCCGCTGTATGGTGTGGAACTGAATCCGGATACCATGGAGCCTCTGGGGGAGCCGATAGGGCTCATCTACGGAGACCCTTCGGAAAAAGGATACGAGCGTGTCGGCGAAGATAATGGAAGATACGGGGAGGCTACCTTTAGTGCCATGCCCTATATCGAAGGGGCCTGGATGGATAAGTTCCACGGTCGCTATTATCTACAGTATGCGGCGCCGGGGACGGAGTTTAATACCTATTGTGACGGTGTTTATGTAGGGGATGCGCCCCTTGGGCCCTTTGTTCCGGCGAAGAATAATCCCTACTCCTTCCATCCGGGAAGCTTCCTGCCGGGAGCAGGTCATGGCTCCACTGTTACCGATGCGGCCGGGAATCTCTGGCATGCCTCTACCATGCGTATCAGCGTAAATCATATGTTTGAACGCCGGGTAGGTTTATGGCCGGCCGGAGTGGATGCGGACGGAGAACTATTCTGTAACCAGCGCTACGGAGACTGGCCAAAATCGGTAACGGGAAATGCAGAGAATCCTTGGAAAGAACCGGAGTGGATGTTGTTAAGCTATGGGAAGCACGTGGCGGCATCTTCTGAGGCGGTGGGACATGAAGCTGCTAAGGCTGTGGATGAAAATGTCCGCACCTGCTGGATGGCGGAAGTGGAGGATACCAATCCTGCTCTTACCCTAGACTTGGGAGAGCTTTTTGACGTTCATGGAATCCAGGTGAACTTCGCAGATTGTGATGTGCATCTTCCGGAAGCCTTACAGACCATTCCGGAGGGAAAAGAGCGACGAATCATCGATGAACCGATATATACCCGGTTTTTGTTAGAAGCATCCTGTGACGGAGTACATTACGATGTGCTCTGGGACAAGCGTCAGGTCACCACAGACTACAGCCATGACTTCCTTCCAATGGAAGCAGGACGCAAGATACGTTATCTGCGGTTATCCCAGATGCAATTGCCGTTTCACCAGCGCCCAAGCGTTAGTGGACTTCGTGTCTTCGGTCGAGGTGAAGGAGTGCCACCGAAGCAGGCAACGGCTAAGGTTACAGCAGCAGGGGATATGGATTTGGAGGTTACCATGTCCTCACCGGATGCGCTGGGCTATAACGTCCTCTGGGGCTATGCACCGGAGAAGCTCTATCACAGTTACTTAACCTATGAAGCCCATTGCCACATCGGGGCGTTGAAAAAGCACGGTTCTTATTATCTTCGTGTGGATTGTTTCAATGAAAACGGAATTACGGAAGGGGAAATTCTTAACATCGATTTATAGAATCTTAAGATTATTTTAAGAAAGTGTACACAGAATCTTCACAAACCATTGGTACTATAAAACCATCAAATGAACCCTCCCTAAATCATTTGATGAATATTACAATATACTCCCCTCTGAAGCCGGCAAGTTGCCGGCTTCTTCTCTTATAAGGGATTAAATCAAGCCTAAATGACGCATGCCGTTGTAGACACCGTCTTCATTTACCGCATCGGTAATGTAATCCGCCAATTCCTTCAAATCATCGGAGGCGTTGCCCATAGCAACTCCGGTGCCGGCAAATTCAATCATCTCAAAGTCGTTAGGACCATCTCCGAAGGCAATGACGTCATCCTTGGTAATATGGAGATAATCCATGACCTTCTGGATACCGAAAGCCTTGTTGATACCGGCCTTGGTAACTTCTCCGGAGGTATCCGGCGCATTTAAGAAGCTCATGGCGGTAATGTCAAAGGTACCGGCTAAATCCTTCCGTACCTGGGCTACGCCTACGTCGGCTAACTGGTAATTACCCTTCTCGATATTCGGATAACGATCCAAATGGTGAATCATATCATCATCGCTGACACGCTTGCCCACCAGTCGATCCATCAGCTCTTCTGTGGATTCATCGGCACCGGTGAGGTTACCGAAGAACCGTGCGGTGCCTTCTGTGGTGGAGACCACCTTATCGGTGCACTGGAACATGTAGAGCATCTTATGCTTTTCCATGTAACGAATCAAATCCGCTACAATGGCAGGCTCCATGAACTCTGCAGATACCACTTCGTCATGGTATTCCACATAGGCGCCGCTGGAAGCAACGATGCCGTCGAAGCCTAAGTCTAAGAGTCTTTTTTCAATCATGCTCTTGCAGCGACCACTGCACAAAAAAACGGCGTGACCGTTGGCCTGAGCCGCCCGCAGTGCCTGCAGGGTGGAGTCCGGCAAGGTGCCGTCAAAATCAATCAATGTTCCGTCAATGTCAAAAAATATTGCTTTCATACTTCTAACCTCATGTATAACTTGGGCTATTATAGCATAGCCCGTTTGGGAAAACTGCCCAAAATGCTTTTCTTTGTCGCATGTGATGCATTATAATAACATTTGTATAAAAAGGAAACCGAAGGAGTTATATAATGAATCAACATTTAGAAGCAATCAATAAGACAATGGAACTCTTTGAGCGATACAGCCATGCCGTTCGCATTATGCAGTACGATATGGAGACCATTTGCCCGAAGGAGGGTATGGAAGCCCAGGGAGAGGACATTGCTTTTTTCAGTAACGAAGCATTCAAACTGTTGAAGGATGAGACCTTCATGGCAGAGGTAGAGGCAGCATACAAGGAGATGGATGAGACCTGGAACGAGTTCGACCGGGCATTCATCCGTGATATGTATCGTGGCCAGTTGAAGTCTTCTAAGATTACACCGGAGATGAACTTAGAGTTTGCCAGAACTACACAGAAGGCCTTCGCAGACTGGAGCCGTGCCAAGGAAGCCGCAGACTTCGGCATGTTCAAGGAGAGCCTTGCAAAGGTTGCAGAGAAGGATCGCAAGGTAGCGGCCCTCCGTAGCGAGATTCCGGAGTTGAAGCGTGACACCCCATACGATTATATGTTGGATGATTACGAAGAAGGTATGACTGCCGCAGATTTGGACCGCATCTTCGGCGAGTGCAAGGAGCGCTTAGTACCGTTATTGCAGCGCATTCAGGCCAGCGATAAGAAGATTCGTACCGATTTCTTAAGCCGTAAGGTCACCGAGGCACAGCAGAAGGAGCTGGCATACAAAGTATTAAATTACATGAACTACGATTTGAATCGTGGCGCTATGACCACCAGCGAGCATCCGTTTACCTCCGAGATGGCAGTGGACGATGTGCGAATTACCACACATTACTACGATGATGCGTTTGCTTCCAGCCTGTACTCCGTCATTCACGAAGGCGGACACGGCCTCTTTGAGTTGAACGCACCACGTGAGAACTGGGAGCATCATCTGGCCAATAAGACCATGGGCCAGCACGAGAGTGTATCCAGATTCTACGAGAATATGATTGGCCGCAGCGAAGCATTCTGCGATGTGGTATACGACATGGTGGCAGAGTGCATGCCACAGGTAGTGGAGGGTGTTTCCAAGAAGGAATTCTACGAGGCCATCAACACCGTAACACCAAGCCTGATTCGTACGGAATCCGATGAGTTCACCTATACATTCCACATCATTATCCGTTATGAAATTGAAAAAGAGATCATGAACAACGGATTGGATGTATCCGAGGTACCGGCTCTCTGGAAGAAGAAGTACGAAGAGTACTTAGGTGTAACACCGGACAACGACAAGGTGGGATGCTTGCAGGATATGCATTGGACCGAAGGATTCGGCTATTTCCCGACCTATGCTCTTGGTAACATGTACAATGCCATGTACTATAACCGTATGAAGAAGGAAGTGGATATTGATGCAGCAATCAAGTCCGGAAGCCTAGCAGATATCAATGCATGGATGTGCGAGCATGTATGGAAGAAGGCAGATCGCCAGACTCCGAAGGAGTGGATCACCGAGATTACCGGTAGAGAGCTGACATCGAAGGATTTCTTGGATTATATTGAAGAGAAGTATACCAAGATTTATAACCTGTAGTTTTTTGTGGGAGGATAAATAATGGAAAGAATTGCAAAAAAAGACTTTTCCCGGATTGGTATGGCATTTTTCGCTTATCTGGTAGTGGCAAGTGCACTTCAGATCGGAATTTCTGTCATTGTGAATGTGGTAATCGGTGGAACGGATTATCCGACCTGGGTATTCTGGGTTGTGAACTTTGTTCCGATGTACTGTGTGGCATTGCCGATTTTTTACTTGATTATTAAGAAGGTACCGCGGGAAGACCTGGTGGAAGAGATGCCGTTTTCCGTAGGAAAGTGGTTCAAATTTTTAGTTATCAGTATCTTTGTGATGATTGTAGGCAACCTGCTATCTTCCTTGGTTGGAGGAATCTTAGGACTGCTTGGCATGAATACCAGCGCAACGGTAGAGACCTTGCTTAGCCAGACATCCTTAATTGGTAATATAATCTTGGCTGTAGTTGGACCGATTGTGGAAGAGCTCATCTGCCGTAAGTGGCTCATCGACCGTATGCATGTATATGGCGGAAGCGTAGCAGTGGTAACCTCAGCCCTGATGTTCGGACTGTTCCACGGTAACTTCGCTCAGTTCTTCTATGCCTTCTTCTTAGGCTTGGTATGGGGCTATGTATACTACAAGACTGGCAAGATTATTTATACCATGTTGATGCACATGACCATCAACTTCTGTGGTGGTGTCATCGCACCGTTCCTGTTGCAGGGTGTAGACCTGACCAATCCGGATGTAGCGGCATTGGCAGCATCTCCACGCTTCGTCGGATTCTTAGTTTACGAAGTGGTTATGATTACCCTTGCAGTGCTTGGACTTGTCCTGTTCTTAGTCGGACGTAAGAACATCGCCTTCGCCGAAGAACGCTTGGAGCTTCCGAAGGAAGAGCGTGTAAAATCCGTCTGGGGCAATGTAGGAATGATTCTGTTCCTGGTAAGCTGCATCGGACTCTTTGCATTTGGACTGATTAGCAGTTTATTAGCATAATACAAAAAACGGCCCGCCGTACCCCGTATATATTTTCCCGCGAGATCGCTCTCGCTACCTACTTCAGACGTAGCAGATACTAAGAAGCCTGCTTCGCAGCCTTCAAGTACTGACGTCTGAAGAGGCTCGCTACAGAAAATATATACGTGGTACGGCGGGCTTTTTGCGTTAAAGGGAAAGCTGCCTTCATGAAATTTCTGTGCATGTGCACAAAAATTTCATGAAGAAAAATTGACGAATATATATTTTTAAACAAGTCAGACGTTTTTAGTCTGCACTTTTGTCACGATGATTGTATAATTATCGTGAAAAAAGGAGGCTGTAATGGCTGGAATTTTTTATGATGAAATCAAGAACAGAATTGTCGCATTTAAGATGTGTTCTATACAAAACGGTACTAGAACTCGCTTTTTACTTGACAAAGTCGGGATTTGTGGTACTATTTAATTAGCTTTTGGGCTGGCCGTAGTGCCAAGGTCCAACCGATTCGGCGGGGAGACTCCCCGCTATTTTTTTTTTGAGGAATTATGAAAGAGCTTAGCATTTTTGTGGATGAGTCAGGAGACTTTGGGGAATATAATTCAAGATTTGCACCGCAATATGTTTTTTCAATGGTATTTCATGAGCAAGATAATGATATAGAGGATAGTATTAAGCTCCTTGATAGAGAGATGGCAAATCTAGGCTTTTTTAATCATGTTGTTCATACTTCTCCGTTGATTCGAAAAGAGGAAGTATATTGTAATTTATCGCCGAATGAGCGACGTGCAATTTTTACGAAACTCTTTTTCTTCTTTAAGTCAGCACCCTTGACGTACAAGAGCTTTGTATTCGAACGAAAAGAGTGTACAGATGAAGATTCATTGAAGAGTCGAATTAAAACATCCTTGGAACGCTTTCTAATGGATAATTACGATTACTTTTCTTCATTTGATAAAGTGATATTGTATTATGATAATGGTCAGAAACAGTTGGCGTCAGTATTAACGGAAGTCTTAGGAGAGAAGCTATTATCATTTGAACGAAAACTTGAAGTAAAGCCATATAAGTACAAATTACTGCAGGTCGCAGATATGATTTGCACGTTGGAACTGTTGAAGATTAAGGCTGGCAAGAATTCTCTCACGGAATCTGAAAAAAGCATATTTCATTCAGTAAGAGACTTGAAGAAGGACTTTTTGAAGAAAATAAAACTTAAGGAATTTATATAAACAATGTGTTCTATACAGAGCAGTACCCAGTAGGGGCTGCTCTTTTTTTTCAACATTTTGATTCTGTAAAGTTCACTTAAAAAGGGGCGATTCGAGTTTTTATATCATACCTACATCACAAAGAAAGAGATGAGGTATGAAATATGATGAACTTTTTTAATACAACATTATCAATTATTGCAGCAGTAACTATTTGCTTATCAGGAGCAAATTATGATGCGCAAAAT
>JAEEGI010006535.1_pt1 | contig 26289 bp, 16 predicted proteins | sample 8958751 | NCBI WGS metagenome assembly JAEEGI01 (sample SAMN16246545, study PRJNA631951) | gut metagenome | biome: gut microbiome; feature: rumen; material: KS-attached | host: Bos | place: Iran: Karaj | collected 2018-10 | reverse complement strand
TTAGTGATTTAGTTACTGAATATCAAAATTATCAAGATGCTTCTGCTGATGATGAAGGTGAAGGAGAAGAAGAAGGAGAAGAAGAAGGTGGAGAAGAAGCTGCTGCTGAATAAATGAATTAAATAATATTTAATAAATAAAATTTACAAATTTTCTTTTATTCTAAATAACTTATTCAGTTTAAAAAAAATTTTTATTTTTTTAAAACGATTATATTTATAAATTTACAATTTATTTAAATTTAAATAATCAAAAAAAAATTTAAATTTAAATTTATTATTTTCCTGTAGTTTTACTTCTTTTTTTATAGATTACTTTAGTAAGAACTTTTTCAGGAAACATTTTGTTACAAATATCACATTTTCCCATTGTACATCCATGAGTACATAAACCAGGATAATTTCTATTTTTATCTAATTCTTTTAATCTTTCTTCATTTTGCTTTTTTAATTTATAATTTCTATAATTTTCTTCATTAAGATCTAAATATTCTTGTCTTCTTTTTCTTGCATTTTCATTTTCTTTTTCAATCTCTTTTTTATTTTCTCTTATTATTTTATTTTCTTCATATTTTCTATCATTATCTTCTGCTTGATCTCTTAATTTCTTTGAATATAATAATTTTAAATTTTCATCTTGATAATAATTTATTTCTTGTCTTCTTTTTTTCTTTTCTTCTTCACTTTTTCTTTTATCATTATTCATTTGATTTCTTATTATTCTTTCATTTTCCATTCTTTCATTATTATCTCTTTGATTTCTTAATTTTTTACTTTCTTCTATTTGATTAAGCATCATTTCATTATATTCTTCTTTTGTCATTGATAAAGGTCTTTCTTTTATTAATTGTTCTTCTTTTTTATTTTTTACATATTTCTTATAATAATCTCTTACTTTTGGATTTTCTAAATTAGAATATTTATTAATATTACCCATAACATAATTATTATTTAAATAATCTCTTTTTTGTGCTCTTAATATTCCATATTCTCTATTTTTATCAAAGAAATTTCCATTTTCATTTTCTGTTTGTAACCTATTTATATTATAATCTCTCATATTTTTAATATATTCACCTACTTTATTTGATAAATTTTCTCTTTGTTTAATTCTATCTTTAATGAGTTTCTCATCTTGTTTATATAAATTATCTACAAATGATTTTCCAGCATTTCTATCATTTATAATAGTATTATTATAATTTCCTTTTTTTTCTTCTGAAAAAGTTTTATTGTAGCAATCAGGACAAACTAATTTCTTTACATTTTCAGATGTTTGAAATTGGTTTCTAAAATTAAAATTATCAATATTTAAATTATTAATATTATTTCTACTTTTTGATGTGTAAATATTATAATCTGGTTTTGAAAAAGCCATATTATATGTTGTTCTAAAATTATAGTCATCATTATTTGAATTAATATTATTCCTCCTAAAATTTCTCATTTTTATTTTTATTTAAAAAAATTAAAACTGGTTAGTTAATATTAACATATAAAATTAGAAAAAAATATAAATTATCTTCTCAATGTAAGCAAATATCTAATTTTTAGTTAGAACACTATCTACAAAAAAATAAAAGAAAAAAGAAAAAAATCTATAAATCCAAATTTTTTAACAAACAAATAAAATCACTTTTGAACAGGAATTTTTCATATTTATATTCATCAGGCAGAAGATATTTTTTAATTTCCCAATCTCCTTTTAAATTAAAATCTTTTTTTCCATAGACATAGAATGCATATTTGAAATTATTTCCATTAACTTTGGCTCCAACTCCATTTTGTTTTCCTTTATCCCAAAATCCAACAAAAGCATTTAAAGGTTTAAGAGTCCATATATAAATACCAAAGCCTGATTTTAAATCATATTTAAAATATCCAATATATTTTTGAGAATTAGCCCAAGTAAAAACCCCAAATCCATGCATATTTCCATTTAATAATTCTCCACAATAAATTCTTTTATCATTATAATAAAGAATTCCAGTTCCAGTCATTTGATTATCTTTCCATTCTCCTTGATAAATTGTTTGATCAGGCCATCTATAAAGACCAATTCCAGCTTTTTTATTTTTTTCATAATTTCCTTGATAAAAAGATAAATCATCCCATATTTCATAACCTATTCCATTTAATCTATATTTCTCCCAATAACCTTCTTTCTTATATTCTATACAATTATAACTTCCAAATCCTTTTGGTACATTATCCTCATATTCTCCAAAATATGTACTTTTATTTTGGGAATTTATAAATTTACATATTCCATATATTTTATTGTCTTTAAAATATCCTAATAATTGACTTTTATCTTCCCATGTTACTATTCCAAATCCATTTTTCTTTTTTGTTATATTATCTTTTTCTCCTATGTAATTCATTGATTTATTCGGTTTTTTTAAAAAATAACCATATATTTCTGATTTCATTGTATATGCGTTTTTTGATACTTCAGAATAATCTGAATTATTTGAAAAAAATGAACTTCTTGTTGTATATTTAAGTTTATTTAATGTTAGTCTTTTTTCATTTTTCAATTTTTTATCATTTTGAATTTTCTTATCTTGTTCTATAAAACTATTAATTTTGGAATAATCACTTTTTTTATTTATTGATATTGATTTTGATATTATAATTGGTATCTTTTCATAATTCATTTCTTGAACTTGGGTTTCATTTTCTAATTTTATATTTAGTTTTTGCCTTTTTTTATAATTTTTATATGCTTCTTGAATTTTACATGCACTCATATTTAATAAATGAGTTTTTTCTTTGTTTATTGGATATTTAGTATTTTGATGATTGTAGCAATCTTGTATTTCTTCATTTTCTAAATCTGTGTTTATTCTTGAATTCTTTTCTCCTTCATTACCACACATTACACAAAAATATTTTGTTTTACATTTGGGAAAATTTCCCATTATTTATTTAACATTGGAAAGAATGAATTATTTAATATTATATATATTTTCATATAAATAATTTTTAGATAATTAAAATATATAATTTTCAAATATATTTTATTCATAAATATTACAATTTAATTTGCTTTATTAAAAATTGAATGAATAATACTTTATTCAATGAAGAAAATAATAGTTCATTTATGATTTTTTGATAAAAACACCAAGTATTATGAATAAATTATATAATAAAGGAAGTTAACAATTTAATAAATATATATTATTACTACTTCTTCGTTTAATATTTACTATAGAAATTTTAATTCTTTGAAATATTTTAATAAAATAAATATTTTAATGTTTTTAATGAATCTAATCTATTAATTTTTTCAAGGAATTATTACTAACTTATTTTAGAGATAATTCATAAAAATATTGATAATTTTACTTCCCTCTATAAAAAATAAATTTGATAAAATAGATAATGTAATGTCTGAAGAAAATAAAAGTACAAAAGTTATGAACTAAAAAAGTAAAAAACAATATTTTTTAAAATTTATTTCTTTTATATTATTTTTATTAATTTAAAAATAAACTTATAAGATATATAAAACTGAATATTAATTTGAAGTTAAATAGATTAATTTAAAAAATTATTAATTCTTTGAGTTAAAGTTTTTATTATTTTATTTAATTTATTAACATCATTTCCTGTTTCAACTGATTCCATAATTTCACTTAATTCTCTTCCAAAATAAATAAAATTTTTAATACCTAATTTATCTTTATTTTTATTTAATATATTTATAATTTTCAAAATATCTTTATCTATATTAATATGAGTAAAATTATTTTGTAAATTAAATTTTTCTTTTAATTCAAAATATTTATTATCTAAATCTTCAATATCATTTGAATTTTCAATTTCTTCTAAATTTTTATCTATATCAATATTAACTTCTTTATTATCTCTAATCGAATATAAAATACTTTCAATTTCATTTCTTCTATTACATAAAACATAATTTAAATAATCATTAAATTCCATTTCTAATTCTTTGACAATTAATTCTTCTTTTTTAATTTGATTTTCTTTAAATTCACTAATTATATTTTTAGAACAATGAATTAAATAACCAGTTTTTAATTCTAAAACTCCATTTAAAATGTCAGGAATACAATTATTATTAATTAAAATTTGAATAATAAGAGTATAATCATCATCTTTTTGTTCAAAGCCTAATTGAACAGAACTAATTCTATTTAATTTCCCATTATCAAAATAAAAATTAAAAATTACATTTCTGGTATTTTCAGATGAAAAGATTTTCTTATTAAACTTATAAGCTTTTTTAACTGGGAAATTATCTCCTTTTTTTAAAACAATGAATTTATCATTAATAACATCAGAAATGATTTCTAAATAAATATCATATTGATTGTATTGGAAAAAATTAAAATCATTGATAGTAGAATAACATTCATCAATCATAGCATTATACAAAGCACATCCTCTAGCAATACATTCATCAGCTAATAAAGTTTTTTTTATATCTTTATTAAAAACTTCAAAAATTACTTTTTGAAAAACTGGATTTCTAATTGCATCTCCTACCATTTCAAATGAATTTATTAATTTAAGAGATATATTTGATTCTTTTAAACAATTGAATAAAAATTCTTTAAATTCATTTAATTCATTTTTTATTATTTCCTCAAAATTTTCTCTCGTTATATTTTCTGTTATTACTAAATCACCATGTTCAAAAACTAAGTTTGATTCTTTATTAACTGTTAAAACTTTTCTAACTTTTTCAATTGTTTGAAATAATTTTATAATTGTTTTTTTATTTAAATTATTACATTCATTATATTTTGATTTAATATAATTATAAATAGAATAATCAAGATCTCTACATCCTAAACATTTTTCTGACTTTGAAAAAATTACTCTTGCTTCTGAATTATTAAATAAACAAAAATGAATACTTAATTTTGATTCACCTAAATCAATAAAACAAATTATATTATCATTTAAATCTAATTCTTTATAATGATGAAGAAAATATGATAAACAAACCGAAGATGATTCATTTAAAAGCGAAATACATTTTAAATTTGATATTTCAATTGAATTTAATAAAATTAATCTTTGATATTGTGTATAATAATCTGGAACACTTATAACAATATTATTTGTTTTTTTATTATTTAATTTATTTTTCCATGTTTTTGATAGAAAAAATAAAAAACTTGCAACAATACTTTCAATTTTTAAATTCTCACTTCCAAAAGTAAAATCATCATTAATAATATTATGAATATATTTTTTCTCATGTTCAATAATATCATTATTTTCTTCTTTTAATCCAATTAATCTATTTAAAAAATTATATGAATTCACAATATTTTTTAAATAAATTGATTGAGCATGTTCAGCATATTTTCTGCATTCTTTAGTAAAAGCAATTAAAGATGGAATTTCTCTACTTGAAGTATCTGAATAAAGTACATCAACTCTTCTATTATTTAAAGTTCCTAACACTGTTAATGATGAACCAAATTTTATTCCTATTATATCATGCTCTGGAATTTGACTTTCTGACGACATAATTTTAAGAGGAATAAATAAAAAAATAAATTAAATTTAATTCATAATTAAATAATAATCAATGAGAAATAAATGGAAAAGATCAACATTAATGAAATTAGAAAAAATTAAATTACCTCCTATTCCTAAAAAAAATAAAAAGAAAAAACACAATAATATTAATAATAAAACTAATAATAATAAAGAATCTAGTTTAATTAGTAGAAAAAGTGTTTTAAGTAATTTATCAACTGAAAATATAAAAACAGATTTATTATTAAAAGAACCGATTCAAAAAAAGGAAAATCCTTTTGAATTAAAAGCAAATAAATCAGAAAATTTATTTCAAAATTTAATAAGTGATAAATTAGAAGAAATTAAATTAAAAGAAGAAGAAAAAAAGAAAGAATTAGAAAGAATAGAAAAAGAAAAAGAAGAAGAACAAGAAATAGAAAATGATATTCCATTATATTTAAAATATAAAAAATTTCAAGAAAAAATAGATTTATCTAAAAAAGTGAAATTAATGATACCAAAAATAGATGATATAGAAGAATTCGAAAAAAAACTAAAAAGAAAACATAAAGAATTATTTAAAAATATAATTCCAAGTATAATGGCAAATAGAAAAGAAATTTTTAAAGAAAAACCTTTTAAAGTTCCTCCTTTATTATATGAAGATAAAAAATATTTTTTAAAAAGATTTGGCAAATTAAAACCAAATTATGAAAAAGATAAAATTCATGATACAAATATGATATATCCAAATATAATAGATTATGATGCTTTTGTGAAAAATTTTAAAAAACAATTTCATTTATTTAATAAAGAAAATTTTTCAAAGAATGTCTATGGATTAAATAATTCATTTTATGAGAATCTTCTAACTCAAATTCAAGGAAATGGACAACCTAAAATAGTTTCTTTTTCAAAAGAAGAAAATGGTCCTTCATTAGAATTAAAATTTCAAAATTATATGAATAAAGTTAATGTTGATTTTAAATCAAATTTAAAAAAAATAAATCAATCAGAAACAAAAACAGAAGAAAATCCATTATCAGTTTTAATAAAAAAACATAAACAAGAATCAGTTTCAAAAGTAAATAAAGGCAGTTTAGCTATTTCTGAATCTGCTATTGCTGGAACAAATACTTTAAATTTATTAAATAATATTTTTACTAGAAATAAAACTCATATTATTCATTTAAATAAAACACATTCTACTATTAATTTAAGAAGAAGTGTTGTAACTGGAAAAAGTAGATTAATTACTTTATTACAAAATGAAGATGATTTATTCGATGAAAAAGATGATGATGATTTTTATAAAGAAAGTACTGTAATTAAGAAAGATGACAAAAAATCTTTCGATATGAGAAATACTCAATTTGATGATACTAATGAATATTTAGATAATTCTTATATATTCGAAAAAAATCTCAAAGAAAGAGGAGTTCAAGAAAAATTTGGTTTGAAAATTAAAAAAGATATTAATTTAGTTAAAAAGAAAGTCGATAATTTATATGATAAATATATTATTCATAAACTTAAAATTCAAGAATTCAATAAAAAACATTAAAACAATTTATTGAAAATATAAACAAATTGTAAAAGGAATATTTTATAAATTAATTGACAAAAGAAATTGTGAATTTATTTTTAATATTCAAAAACAATAATTTTCCAAATTATAAAAAATATAAATTTTTAAATAATGTCTTTTTATTTTTATAAAAATTATAAATTGTAAATTAAATTAAATTTTAAAACTTCTAAAATATACTTTTTCTAATAATAAATTATTTTTTTTTAATATTGTTTTTATTCATTTTATCATAAAATTCTTTAAAACTCATTTGTTCATTTTCTTCAACATTAAAAGTATTAAAACTTTGAAAAAATTTATTAGTATTAATAATATTAGTAGTAAGAATAATAAAATTAATATTTTTTAATTGATTATTCAAGCATCTAATAGCAGCAATTTCAGAATAAGTAATTCCTCCAATAAACACTAATAAAATAAAATTTTTACCTTCTGAATTAATAATATTACTTTCATTTTCAGGAAAATAAGTTTCACCAGGTAAATCATCTAAAGAATTAGTTATTTTTCTCCATCCAATTGTAACTGCCTTTTCTATTAATTTTATTATTATTGGAGAATATCCTCCAAATACATAAGAAATATCTTTTTCTTCCATTATATCTACATTTTCACTTATTAAATTTAAATTTTTACAAACTTTAAAATATGGAAATTTTTTATCATCTCTTTTTAAAATATTTAATTTTTCTAAATTATTCCATAAAAAAATTTCTTGGAAACCATAAGTCTTTATATAATCATTTTTTAAATTTTCATAATATTTTGTTTTTAAACCATTTAAACATAAACTTTCTAAGCATAATAATCTTAAAAATAAATTTTTATTATTTTTTTTAGAAAGATGATCAGAGTAAAATTCATGTAATTGATTCGGTAAAACTCCGAATAATAATTGTTGTTCAAAAACTAATCCTAATCTATAAAAAGGTTGCTTTTGTTTTTGAGATAAATAATCTGCTATGTTAATATTATCAGTTAATGATTGTCTTTCTTCTTTCATTAATTTTATTTTTTCTAATCCTTTTTGAATTTTCTTTAAATCTCTTTCTTTTTTTCCTTCTTCAATTATTCTACTATGTAATAATAATCTGTTTGGGAGAAATACTCGTATTTTATTAAAATTATAATTTTTAATTAATGAATAAAATTTATTTGAATGACTTAAATTATATTTTATTAAATCTTTTTTAACATCTTTTTCTAATATTTTAGGTTGGATTTTAATTGAATTTAAATTAATATTAAAAGTTTCATCAATTAAACCTTCATAAGTTCCTTGACTACAAAATAAAGTAATAAAATCAACTTCTCTATCAAAAAAAAAAGAACCTAAAATTGTAGAATTTGTTTGAAAATTAATTTTTTCTTCATCTTTTTTCATAAAATCATATAATTTTTTTCCTAAACTTCCTTTAATATATTGATATTTAATTTTACCAAAAAGAGTTTGAAATTTTAAAATACATCTACTTAAAGAAGATATACAATTATAATTATGTTCAATATATAAATCTTTTAAAACATCATTATATTCTAATGATATTAAATCATAATCAAGAGTAAAAATATCCATATTTAAATTATGAATTCTTATAAAAGGATAATATTGACTTTTTCTTACAATTGATAAACATTGAGAATCTATTGATGGAACAAAAATTATATGAAATTCTATTGATTGATTATTTACTAAATTCACTGAACTTTGACTTTCTTTAAAATATTTATCTATAATTCCTAAAATTTCAACCAAATATAATAACTGTATTGGAACTAAAAATATCATTACTTCTGAATCTACATTTATTGTTTTTCCCATATAATATATTTCTTTTTTTACTTGTTCTTCTCTTATAATTGAAATATCATTTATAAAAAAATCTAATTTAGGAATTAAAGATCTTTCTAAAACTAATCTTTTTTCTACTTTTGGCATTGATTTTATCATTTCTAAAAAAGTTAATTTTATATGATCTTTAAAAATTGATAAATCTATTGGTTCATTTGGATTTTCATCTTTATATTGAATAAAATCATCCATAAATTGGTTTTTAAATAATAAAGAATTGAAATAAAAAAATAAATTAAAATTTAATTCATTAATTATAAAAAAATGGGAAATAATTGTGATTGTTTAAATGGAGAACGAGAAGACGAAATGATAGAGATAAACAGCAAGAAAAAATATAATTATAAAAAAACAGTAAAAAAAATTAAATTATAAATAAATAATTATAGCCTTTACCATCAAATTCAGCAAATCAAATATATTATGATAAATCTGATAATTTTGATAATATAATACCAAACATTGAACAATTAACTAATGGTAATAATCAAGAAATTGAATATCAAAATGGAAATGTTAATGTTATTATTCCTGGTTAAAAAAGATTTAAAAATAATTGTTTAATAATAAATAAATTCAATTTTAAAAAAACCAAAAAAAATAGGTTAAAAGAAAAATAATATTTAAAAAAAGTAATAAAACATTTAAAATTGAATACTATTTTTTTTATTTTGAATTAATTATTTAATTAAATATGTCGAATAACTATAACTATAATAATTATTATAATCAAAATAATTTCCATAACAGAAATAAAAATTTTCAAAAGAAAAAAAATATATTTTCAAAAAATGGAAATATAAGAGAAATAGAAATAAATTCAATAAGTCAAACAGAGCCAACAGAAAAATATCAAAATATAATAAATAAAAAAAGCGATAATGAAATAAATCAAATAGATCAATATGATAATATTTCAAAAACAAATGATGAAACATTGAGTATAACAAATTTTAAACAAGAATTTACTGGAACAAATACAGATGATATTATTTTTAGAGATTTTGTTACTTCTCAAGTTAAAACTTTAGTTTCTAAATTAGATGATTTTGACTTTGAAAAAAAATTAAATGAAATTTCAAATAAAATAAATGATGTTAAAATTTCTCTTGAAAATAAAATTGAAGATTATTATAAACAAAATGAAGAAGATATTATGGAAATTAAAGAATTATTTAATTGGCAAAGTATAAATGATTTAAGAGCTAAATTAAGTAATTTAAAAGGGGAAAAATATACTAAAAATTTTGTAATTTATAATGTATTTGATTTTGAAAAATATTATGATAGTATATTGTCTTATGATTTAAAAGAAAAATTTTTTAAAAATAAAATTTCATTTTCTGAAATTATTAATTTAATTTATAATGAACTTAATGAAAAAAAAGAAATAATAATTGAAAGTTTAAATGATAAATTTTGGTTTATTATAAATTCTTTTTCACAAAAACAATTTGAAGAAAATAAATTAATTATAAATATAAGTGGAAATGTTTATAGAATAATAAAACATTTTAGAGGATTATCAGATGATATAATTATTGATTTTGGAGAAATTATAAGTTTTTTAAATAAAAAAGAAAAAATAGATTCTGCGAAAAATACAATAAATATAATTATTAATGTAATTTATGAAATATTAAATAAGCAGATTGAATTATCTGAATTATCAAATAAAATTTTTGCTTATGGACACATTTATTATGGGAAAAAATCTAATAATGTTGAAATAAAAGAATTCTATGAAAATTCTATTTTTTATGATTTCATAGAATTAAATTAATACTCTTTTAAATAAATTTATTTAATCACATATATATTTAGAAATATATATAACTCTTCAAAATTAACAAATAGGAATTTCTTTAAATATAATTTTATTTAAATATTATTTTAAATTAGAAATATAGAAAAATATAATTATAATTAGAATCAAATGTTTTTTTTATAATAATCAATTAAATACAAATTAATGAATAAAAAAATAACAATATATTTAATAATATTATTAAAAATAGTAAAAAGAGAATTAGAAAGATAATATTTTTTCATTTCATTTTAAAAATTATAATGTTATTGAAATTCTTATTCATATTTCATTAAATTTAAAATATTTAGTATGATTTTTCACGTAATTAAATTTTTTTTGTTTTATTGATATGAATAATGTTAGAAAAAAAGTATTTTAATTAAAAATATGTTATATATAATATTTATTATAGAAAAAATTAAATCGAAAAAAAATTATTTTAAAATATTTTTATATATATTTTCAAATCAAAAAAAAATAAAAAAATAAATTTTTCAATAATTTATCTTTATTATAATTGAAAAAAAAATTTAACTTTCATCTTTTTCAGATTCCATAATTTCTCCTCTAAGTACTTCTCCCCATCCAATAAGTCTCCAACTTTTTTCAATTTTTTTCGAAATGGCAATTTTTTCTCCAATTTCAGCACAAACAGGATTCATTAATTCGAAAGTGATTTCTTCTTGATTATCTCCATTAATTTTGATGACTTTTCCTCCAACACTGGTGCTTCCAACATTAAGTAGAAGTACTTCTTGTCTTCTAAGTTCACCTACATGTTCCAAATTTCTATTTCCTTCTTTAGGCCTTACTCCAAGTAATCTTCTCAATAAATGACATCGTACATCGACTTTAGAAAAGATATCAGGTAATTTTCCAGGATGACCAAGAATTCTTCCAACTAAACGATTTCCTCTTGTTAAATGAGGATCAATTTTTAATCCAACTCCAATTAATCCTCCTGGAATAGCATAAATTAAATTATTTTTCTCTGCTTGAAGAGATACAATTCTAGTGAAAATTTTTGTTATTTTAATATCACCATTTGCATCCTTTACTATACTTCCTGGACGAATTTCAACTACTTCTCCTACTTTAAGGACTCCTCTTACTAATGTTCCTCCTGCTATTCCTCCTTTTAAATTCTGTGATTCTTCACCTGGGTGATTCACATCGAAAGATCGAACAACGATAAAACGAGGAGGACTAGTAATATCTCTTTTAGGAACAGGTAATTGACATAGATACTGTATAACAACATCAATATTATATTTTAATTGAGCACTAATCGGGATAATAGGTGAAGTAGAAGCATAAGTTCCTTGAACGAATTTTTTAATTTGTTTATATTGATCTTTAGCAGTGTTATCTTTAATAACAATGTCAATTTTATTTTGAACAATGATAATATTCTTAACATCCATATTTTCAACAGCAGCTAAATGTTCACTAGTTTGAGGTTGAGGACAAGGAACATTAGCAGCAACTAATAATAAAGCAGCATCCATAACTGCTGCACCATTAAGCATAGTAGCCATAAGAATATCATGTCCAGGGCAATCAACGAAAGAGACATGTCTTAATAAAGTCATAAGAGAACCACAAACTTCACATTTTGTTAAATCTTCCTTTTCACTTCCATATGCTTTATAACATTCTGGTGGAGCACATTTTGGACATTTATATAATTTAGCATTAGCATATCCTAAATTGTATGTTATGTTACGCTCCTTTTCTATTCTGTAACGAATTGTTTGGATTCCTGATATTGCCCGCACTAATGTCGTCTTACCATGCGCCACGTGACCTATTGTACCTATGTTCATTGTCGCTTGACGAGACATTATTTCCTTTGTTAGTGGATTCACCTCACCTGAGTCTATTGTTGAAAATTTCTGCAAAGATAGATTTGGCTGCTTTTCTAATATTTCTTTACATTCTGATTCGTTTGGGAGAATGTCTTCCATTTTTATTTTTTTATAATATTGGTTTTTTATAATTTATTTTTTATTTTTTTTTTTAAAAATAATATTTTTTTTAATTTAAGGGTTTTTGGATTTAAAAGAAATTATCGAAATAATAGATTTAAATCTTATCTTAATTTATTTTTAAAATTGTTTAATTTTTATATATACCTGAATACTAATTTATTAGTTATTTTATCTTATTTAAACAAATTTAAATTTGAAAATAAATCAATTTAATTGATTTTAAAAATTAATATTTATATTATACTTAATAAAAAAATTCAAAATTCAAATTGCTAAATTTTCAAACATTGATGGTTCTATAAATTCATCTGATTTAACATTTTTCAAATGATGAATCTTTAAATTACTCTTTTTAATATCTTGTACAATAATAGGATTATTATTATTATTATTATTATTTACAATTAATTTTTTTATATTAACTATTTTATTATCATCATTAGGAGAATTAAAAAAATTAACAGATCTATTTTTTTTAAATTTATGAGTTGTATTAACATTTTTATTATTAGGAACATCCATTTGAAATTTTAATTTAACTGGTTTAATTTTATCAAGGTGTTTTTTTGTAGGTAAATTTTTTGAACTTTTAGCAGATATTACATCTTTTTTAGGTGCTTCATTTTCATCATCATCAAATAAAAGACTTTTAGTAAAATTTTTTATTTTATCTTTACTAAAAACTTTTTCATGATGATTATTATGAATAATATTGTCATTATTTATATCAATTGAAGTGAAAGTTTTACACATTTTAATTTCATTTGGAATATATGTTTTATTTCTTAATATGCTTTTCTCTTTATCAGGAGTACAATGAAAATTATTTATATAAGGAGTATTAATTTTTAATTCATCATCATCTACATTTTCCTTATTTAAATATTTATTATTTATAATAAAAGGATGAATTAATATTTCTTCAATTTTAATTCTTTTCTTAGGATCTTTCTCTAACATTTTATCAATTAAATCTTTACATTCTTTACTAACATTTTCATTAATTTTATAATTTTCATTAATAATATTATGAACTAAAATATTTAATTTTTCTTTTTGTTTTTCTTCAGTATCAAAAGGATTATATCCATGAATTAATTCATAAAGAAGAACACCTAAAGACCAAATATCAATAGATTTATCATATTCTTCATTATTTATTATTTCAGGTGCCATATATTCCATTGTACCACAAAAAGTTTTTCTACCATAATCTTTATTTAAAATAACACTCCAACCAAAATCACATAATTTACAATTATTTTTATCATCAACTAAAATATTTTCTGCTTTTATATCCCTATGAATGATATTATTTTTATGTAAAAAATATATTGATTTACAAACTTGATAAAAATAATTATAAGCATCATATTCACTTAAAGCTTTTTTTCTTCGAATTATAGAATATAAATTTCCATTATTAACATATTCCATAATCATATAAATAGAAGTAGTATTTTCATAATAATTATATAATTTTACAATATTAGGATGAAATATTCTTCCTTGTATTTCAATTTCATCATAAATAGTTTGTAAAGTTTTTAAAGTACTTAAAATAAATTTTTTTTCCATTTGTTTAACTGCATAAATTTTTTCTGAAACATAATCTTTTGCTATATAAACTTCACATAAAGCTCCTTTGCCAATCATAAATTTTGTTCCTTTTGTATTAACTGGAACTAAACGAGATAAAGTAATTTCATTATCATATTGAGGTTTATCATAAAAAATACCTTCATCATTATTTATTTTTAAATCTTCTTTATTAGAATTTGTGTTATTCATATTAGTTTTAAAATTATAATTTATTCAAAAAAATAAAAAAATAATTAAAATCCATTGACTTAATATTTATATATAGATATATATTATAATATGCACAAATATTGAAATAAATTTAAAAGACATAATCTTTTATATTTTTCTTTTTCAATTTTTGAAGAAAAAGAAGAAAATCTTTACTTTGAATAAAAGAACAAATATTATCAACTTTATAATTTTTATCCCTTATAATATCAAGAGCTAAATCTTCTCTAAAAGAATAAAAATGTTTCGGCCAAATTCTCTCAATTTGATTTAAAAGTTCTTTAAGAGAAATATTATTTTGATAAAGCGAAGGATTCCAAATATTTTTTGGAATATCCCATAATTTATTCATTTTTGAAATTATGGAAGGTAATAAAGGAAAATTAACATGTTGTCTTTCTTTATTTGTAATCACTTTATTTGATTTATATTGTTCTTTTTGAACAAAATCAAAATTATATTTCATAAAATTTGCAGGAGATGATGTTTTTTCATAATTTTCTCCATGAAAAATTATTGAAGTTTTTTTTATAACATTTGATTCAGTTTTTATTATTTTATCATTTTCTGATGTGCTTCTTTTTTTATTTAACATTTTCCTTACTTCTTCATTTAATTGAGGAAAATTATTACTTTTCTTTTTTTCTCCTATATGAAAAAGAAAAGTATCTTCTAATAATTCTTGATATCTATTTTTCTTTCTAATTATTCTTTTCTTCTTTTTTTCAGTTTTTAATTCATCATGTTCTTGATTTGAAGTTTTAGAAGTTTCTTCATTTAATAAATCTATATCTTTATTGTTACTATTTGAAGAATCAGAAACAAATGACATTAATTATTTATATTTAAAACTAAAATTATGAAATTTAATTATTAATTTGTAATTCTCTTTTCTTTTTAAGAAAAGAATTATGTCTTTCTTTACATTATTAACTTATTTAAAGATATGTTTTAATTATAATTTACAATAGTTTTTTATTATTTAATTTATAAATAAATGCTAATTAATGAATAGAATTAATTTTTATTTCACAAAGAATTTGACTTTGTAACTTTTCTTTTTTAATTTATTTTTTTAATGCTTGAATTCAATAAATACGTATATATAAATTTTATTATGATAAAAAATTAAACAATGTATAATATTCAAAAATAAAAAAATAAAAATAAAACCTAAATGAAAAAACCAAGCGATAAAAATTAAAAAAAATAAATAAAATTTAAGAATAAAAATCCCAAAAAAAACAATAAAAAAAAAATGTCAAGCTCCCAGAGATACTATCCAAACAGTAAGAATAAAAAATATATAAAACCAAAAAAAACAAATAGGCACAGTAGATATGAATCAAATAAATAAATCAAAAGTAACTTTATGGAAAAATCGTGAGAGTGGAGAATCAAATAATAAGACAGGAGTAAAGAATCAAAGAAAAAGATTAGAAGATCGAAAGGAAGTAGAAAGTGAATTTATAGAAAATCTAAAGAAGCAAATATACTTTATGGAAATGGAATTAAAATTAATGAAAGAAAGAGAAGCAGAGATACAAAAAAGTGGAGGTTTCACTCAATTATTTAATGACGAAAGAGATCCTTCAACTCATATTTTACAATTAAAAACTAAATATGCTGGAATGAGAAAAAAAATGGAAGATCAAATTTTAGAATTAAATGATAAAAAAAGAGAAGTTACTGGATTAAATGTTTCTTTAAAAGCTAGATTAGATACTTTACAAAAATTAGAAAAAGATGCTTATTTAAAATTACAAGAATATTCTCAAAAAGGAAACGAAAAATTAAATAATTTAAATGGAGATTTTATTTCTAAAAATAATGAAAGAGTTGAATTAGAAGCAAATAATAATTTACAAAAAAATAATTTAAATAATGAATTAAAAAGAAATGAAGATTTAGAATATGAAATAACTTCAGGAACAGAAATGGATAAAATGTCAAAAGAAAATTTTGAAGGAGAAATGAAACTAGTTGAAGATATGACTGCTTTAAAAATTAAAGTTTATGATGAAACAAATAATAAAATTAAAGAAAAAGATGCTATAACAACAGAAGAACCTTATTATAAAACTGAATTAGAAAAAAATGAAGGTTATAAAACAAAAATTAAAGATCTTGAAAAAAAATTATTAGAATTTAATACTCAAGCCGAAGGAATGCAAATTGTTAATGATTATATTGTTAAAAAAAAAAATGATGTTATTAATGAAAGAAAAAAATACGTTGATTTAAATGTTGAATTAAGACATGAAATTGATGCTAAAAATCAATTAAATCAAATTAGAATTCAGAAAAAAGTAAAAGAACATAATTCAGAAGAAATACAAGATTTAAATAATAAATTAAATGATCATAATGAAAAGATAACAGATCAAGAAAATAATCTTCAAAAAATATTAGAAAATATAAAGAAATATACAAATGAAATTATATTAAAAAAAATACAATTAAGACATTTTGAAGAAAAAAGACAAGAATTAACAGAATCAACTGATGAAAAAATGAAAGAATTAACAGATTTAAGAACAAAATTAGAAGAGTTAACAAATCAAAATGAAGAATTAAAAGCAAAAATTGGAAAAGAAAAAACTGATAATGATTTAAATAGAAATAGAAATAAATTATTAGCTGAAGAATATTCTGCTATTTCTTCTAAATATGATTTTATTACTCAAAATTATGATTATACTACCAATCTTAAAAGAATTAAAATGGAGGATTTAAAAAATTTGGCAGAAACTAATAATATGGTTAATGGAACTATTGATACTTTCGTTGATAAAGTTGGAAATTTCAAAAAACAAAATATTAAAAGCTTACTTTCTGGTGTTGATGATGAAATTTAAAAATATTTTTTTTTGGTATTTAATTTTTTGAATTCTTTTTTTTTTTAAAATATTTAATTGTTTTTTTTAAATTTTTTTATTGTTTGAAGGAATTTTTTTTTTGGTTAATAATAACGTTACTTTAGACTTTATGAAAGATTTAAAAAATTTTCAATAAAAATAACTGAAAATTAAAAATTATTTTTTTTTAATTTTTTATGATTATCATTTTTTTAATTTCAAAACAATGGAAAAATATAATATTATAAATGAGAATTAAATAAATAAAATATAAAATAAATTATTCTTATACTATTTATATAACACTAAATGATTTAAAAGATGAATTTTACAAATAACCAAACAATCGAAATTCAGTTTTTTATTTGGAATTTCAATTATATTTTCTAGTTTTAAGAATAATATCATTTTTTTTTGCCTAAAAAAGAAACATCAATAAGATGAAGAAGAACTGATTATTCTATATTTAAATTAATAATATCATAATGAATTATAAGAATTCTTTCTTTCTTTCAAAAAAATTTTTAAAAATATATATAAATAAATAAATAATGTAAAATTGAAATTTTCATTTTAATGAATTATATTAGTTTCTGAATCTTTTATAAAAGGAAAAGATTTTTTAAAGAATATAAAGTGGTTTTCTTTTTCAATTATTAATTTTCTTAATTCTAAAATACTTTTTCCTTTAATTACTTTAATTTTATTTGCAATTTGAATTGTTTATATTAATTAATATTTATATCTTATTTTTTTTTGTTTTTTTATAAATTATTTTATTTTTTTTTATTATATTGTTTGAAACATTCTTGAATATCTTCATTTTGCAAATTCTTTTGCTTTAAATTTGAAATTATTTGATGATTTTTTAAATTGATACAAATATTAAGTCAAAATTATTGATTAAAAGATATATTATTTTTAAAAAAAAATAAAAAAAATGAAAAAATATATTTTAATCCCTTTCCTTATAACAATAATTAAAGCATGGTCATTAGATTCCTTATGGGAATACACATTAAAAAATAAGCCAAAATCAACAAATTATTATTTTCTAATGGATCCAGATAATCTTCTTTCATCAGAATCAAAGGATAATTTAGAAAGAAATTTAGTTCACTTATATTCTCAATGGAGTATATATGGATATTTTTTCCTAATAAAAAAATTAGACACACCTTCAATTGATGAAGAATATTTATCATCATTTATAAATTCACTTACTGATAAAATATCAAAAAATATAAATTCTAATTTAAAAAAATCATTTATAACAATAATAACAGAAGATAGATATTTCATATATAAAATAGGAAGTGAAATAAGAGCATCAAAGAAAGAATTAGAAAAAATGAAAAAATCAACACAACAAAAATTAAAAGAAGAAAATGATTTATCTAAAGTTTTTTTAAATCAAATATCTAACTTAGAATATATAATTGATCCTGAAGATGATGTTATTCCTGGATGGGAAGATGATCCTTATCCTGTTGATGATCCTGATGATCTTGATGATCCTCAAAAATATGATGATAATCAAAAAGATATTTATCCTACTAATCCTAAGAAAGAATTTCATTTTGGAAAAGGATTTTATTTGACTGTCATTGTCTGTCTTATTTTACTTATTTTTTTCCTTATTTGGCTGTTTTATTCTCTTGCAAAAAGAGTTAAAAAAATGAACTCTGAGAAAATTGATTATAATATGTTCACTGAGAAAATTTAATGAAAAAATTTATTTTTTTTTCTTTATTGAATAGATAATAATTAAAAAGTATTTTAAATATATTAAAAAAAGTAAAAATAGATAACAAAAAAAAAATGGAATCCAACCAAACAGAATTTATAATAGAAATGAATGAAAACATAATAGGAAAAGGTGGATTTGGAACAGTATATCCAGCGTATGAGAAAGGTGATTATTTAAAAAAAACAAAATATGCTGCAAAATCAGTTCCAGAACTAGTAAGAACAAATCAAAAAGAGATGACAGCATTTCAAAATGAAATATTAATAGCCACTCAATTTGAAAATGAAAACTTAGTAAAATTTCATGGATTAACAGATGTAGATAATCATATGTACATGATATTTGAATATTGTAATGGAGGAGATTTAAATGCATTTTCTAAAAATTATAGAAATAAATTTAATAGGCAAATATCAGAAAAAGATGCATTAATAATAATAAAAGGAATAACAAATGGATTATATTGTCTACATAGGAATGGAATAACCCATCATGATATAAAGCCGGCAAATATATTATTAAAATTTCAAAATGAGAAAGCATTAGAAAATTTAGATTTAACTCAATGTGAAGTAAAAATATCAGATTTTGGTTTAGCTAAATATAGAGCTTCTGATGATGGAAGTGGAATAGGAGGAACACCAACTTATATGGATCCTATTATTATTATTGATAAAATTAGAGATATTAAAAAAACTGAAAGTGATAAAACTGATATTTGGTCTTTAGGAATTCTATCTTATAAATTATTATTTGAAAATCATCCTTTTATTGAACCTTATGCTTTCAAAAACAAAACTTTTATGAAAGTTCTTCATGAAAATATTAGAAAAGGAAAATATACTGTTCCTATTAGTCAAACAAATAAAATTTCTCTTGAAAGTATTTGCTTCATTGATTCTTGTTTAAAAAGAGAACAAGATGCTAGAAAAAGTAGTGAAGAATTAGCTTATTCTAGATTTTTAACTAGACCTTATGAAAAGTTTAATTTTATCTTTCAAGATAATGTTGAAGAAATCATTCAAAATGAAAATTTAAGAGAAAAAAATGAGTATGTTCTTCTTGATATTTACGAAAAAGAATATTTTGAACATTTGATTGATCTCTAAATTTAGGAAATTTTTTTTTGCAAAATACCTTTTTTTATTTGATTTCATATTATTTATCCTTTTTTTTCTTTTTAATTTATTATATGACATTAAATTAAAAAATTATTTAATATTATTCAGTGTTAAGAGAAGTCATATAATTATAATTGTCATCAACTTCATTAATTCTTCTTTTTCTTTTTTGATTATAATGAAATTTATAAAGTATAAACAATAATACAAAAATCACAATAATTAAAATAATTATTACATTTAATTTACTAGTTAAATTATCATTCTTTTTTTTATCAGGAGTATAAAATCCAATTTTCTTTTTCTCATAATCAAAAAACAATTGATATTTTTTTAAAAAAGGTTTTCCCAAAATCCAATTTGAGAATTTATTTTTTTCAAGAAAATAAATCAAAAAATAAATTTTTCCATTTTTCTTAATAAACAATTCTTCTTTTTGTAAAGAAAAAGTATAATTCATTTCTCTATTATAAAAATACAAATTAGGAAAATTAATAAAACTAACATCATCATCACAATAATAAAAAGTCATAATAGATTCTAAAATAATTTTATTACATTTATCTTGAATAAAAACGTTTTTTAAAAAAATATTGTTTAATTCAATAGGACCTTTAATAAACCCATTTTCAAGAGAAAAAGTAATATGATTATTCCCATTATATTGTTCATTATCAAATTTAATAATATCAAAATAAATTTTCCATCCTTGATTATTTTGATGAATAATATCAACATTAGAACTTACTAAATTATTTTTATTATATTTCCAAGGATTATAATCAACAGTATAATTTCCAAATATTAATTCTCCTTCAAAATCATTATTATATTTTATTGTCATTGTTTTAATCTTTTCTTCACTTTTATTTTGAATTTGAAAATAAAAATTTATATTTTCATCTTCTGAAGAATCATAAAAATTTAATCCAATATTAGCATAATCATTTAATGTTGAATTTATACCAATTACAAAAGATATATTATTTAACTTTATTGTTTCTTTTAATGTTTTTATTGTTAATGAATCTTGTGCATAAAGTCCATATTTAAAAGGTGAATCTATAAAAGGAGAAAGTCTTTTATCTAATATAAATGAATTTTTTGATTTTTTTGAATCATAATAATTTACATTATCTAAATTTTGTAAAAAGAAAAAATCATATTTTTCTAAATTAATTGTTGCTTCTATTATTTGATTTGGTTCTCCTATTGTTATGTTTATTATTTCTTTATTCAAATATAAATTTTTTAATGTTTCTTCATGAGATAAATTATCTTTCATTTTCCTTGTTTTAAATGGAAAAATTATTGAAGAAAAAATAAAAGGAAATATTAAAATGAATATTATTAATATATTCATTTTTAAAATAATTACATCAATTATATTTTAAAATTCTTTCCATAAATTTTTTTTTAATTTTTTTATTGCAAAAAATTAAAAAATACATTAATTAAATGGGTAACTGTTATAATCAAGAAGATTCAGGGAATTTAAATTTACGGAGATGTAAAAAAGATATTTTTTTAATTTTTTTTAAGTTAAAAAAAATGCTGAAGATAAATTAGATGATTTAGCACATCCTGGAGAAACAAAAACTGAAAAATTTATGAGAAAAGCAGGAGAATTTGGAGAAGACGTTAAAGATAAAATTATTGATGCTTATAATGATGTTAAAGATAAAGTTGTTGGATAATTTAAATCATATTTTTTAATGATATATTTTTTTTTTTTTCAATATTTTAAAACTCATTAATTAATTTAGAAAATTTCATTTATATAATAAACATGATTAATTAATTTTTTATGATTTATTTTATGATAAATAATTAATAATAAATAAAAATAATAATTTTAAAAAAGTATAAAGGGAATTGAGAATTTAATTCTTCCTTATTTTTCGTTTTAAAATATTGAAATGAAAAAACAATAATGAAAAAGAAATTAAACATAAAAACATTTAAAAGAATCAAATTAAAATTAGTTTATTCAATGAATAAATTGATAAAAAAAATTAAATTATTCAACAAAATATTCGTTAAAAAACGATAGAAAACAAAAAAAAATAGAAAATTTAATAAAAGAAAAAATAAATAATATTTATTATTTATCATTTTAAACAATTTTTAATATTAATATTTTTTTGGATGAAAAAAAATATTCAAACGAATGTTTATTTGGTTTAATAGAAAAAACTTTATAACAAATAGAATTATTGAATCAACAAAAAATTTCTAATCTATTCTATTTTTCTTAAAAAAAAGTTTTATATTTATTTTTTTCTACTTTTTATTTAATGTTAAAATTTTCATTTGAAAAATATTTTAAAACAAGTAAAAATAATATCAATTTAATAAGAAGCAATTCATTTCCAATTTATAGTTTTTAAATTTGGAAGTTAGAAGAAATTTTCATTGTTTATATTTTAGTAAATAAACTAATTGTAAATTGTTATTTTGATTTACAATATTATTACAAAGAAGACATATTTATAAAAAAAAATTAAATGAATAATTTGTACGAAATTTTTATTATAATCAATATAAAAATATCTTTTACAGGAAAAATTATTAAAAAGAATTAAACAATATTATCATTAATAACATATGAAAAAAGAAAAAAGTAAAATATAAATATAAATAAATAAAATTATATAATATATTTAACTTATATAAATACTTAAAAACGCAAAAAGAAAAATAAAAAAAAAATGAAAAACGCGAACTCAAATTTAGAAATAAACAAATTAAAAGAAAAAAATCCTTCATTAATTATCCAAGGAATAAATAAAGATAAGTTAAGTAAATCTTCAAATACTTTAGATTTAAAATCTTTAAATCATTGTATAAAAAAAAAAACTTTAAGAGGAAGAAAGAATCAAAATCCTTTACCTAAAATTGAAAGATGCCAAATTTGTCTTGAATATAAAAAATATAGTAAAGATAAATTAATTTCTTGTTCAATTTGCAATTGTAAATTTCATATTAGTTGTTATAAAAAACCGTTAAATTCCATAAAAAATTTTGATAATTTCAAATGTGAAAGATGTAAAATCTCAAATGAAATAAATAAAAAAATAGAAGAATGTAAATGTTTCATATGTTCATTAAACAATGGAGTATTATTTTATAATGAAGAAAACGATACATTTTATCATGATATTTGTGTAAAATTAATTCCAGAAATATATGAAGAAAATAATATGGAAAAATATAATAGAAAAAATATAAGAAAATGGAGATTTAAATGTTCTTGTAAATATTGTAATGAAAAGTTATCAAAAGAAAAAGCAGTAATTAAATGTAATCATCCAAAATGTAAACATTATTATCATATTCCATGTGCTATTGAAAAAGGAATGATTTTTTCAATCAATTATTTTTATAAATTTTATTGTTTTGATGAATTTAAAAATTGTATTAGTTTACCTTTTTATTGCTCTTGTCATAATAAAAGATTAGCTGGTGAATATAGAAAAAATGTTATTAATAATGATAATTTTGATTTTGATAATTTCAAAAAAGATTTAAGCTTTTTAAGTAATGAAGATACTAATTTTGATAATTCGAATGAAAATTGTAATTTTTCTATTTATAGTAATGAAGATGATGATTTGGATAATTTGGAAAAAAATAAAATGTTTGATTTAAATTTTAATGAATTGTTAAATATTAGTGATAATATAAATGAAAATAATAATTATTTTAATAATGATAATGATTCTGATGAAAATATTTCTTTTTATTTTGAAACTATTACCAATGAAAATAATGATAAATTATAAATATTTTTACAATTCTATTCATTTATTTCTTTTGTTTTGTTTAGTTTATTTTAATCTCATATATGCTTTAATATATGGGCGTAGATATAAAGATTTAATTACTAGTTCGAATAAATAATTTAATAAATATAATCATTAGAATAGTCATTTAATATAATTATTAATGTAAATTTACATTTATATTTTTTTCTTTTAGAAAAATTAAAATTATCTCATTTAAAATTGAGATAAATTAAAATAATAATTAATTATTTTTTTATCTTCATATAATATTCATAATCAACAACAATTTTTTAATTAAAAACTCATTTAATTGTGTCTTCATTATTCATAAAATCTGTTTTTTAGTATTTATTTTTAAAAAAGAAATTTTATCTTTAGTTCATAACAATTTTTTTAACATTAATCAAATTTAACCTGTCAAAATATAAATAACTCATTATAGTAAGAAACAAAATTTATCCTTTGTGATTTATCTCTCATTAATATAAAAGAAAAAGAAATCACTTATTATAGATTATATATAGTTTTTAATATTTAGTTTAAAATTTTCTTTTTAAAATCAGATCTTCCTAATTAATTGGGAATATTAAACAATCATCTTTTGAATTTTTTTTAAGATTTTTAAATTAATAAAATTTTTTTTTCAATTTCTGTATTAAGAATAGTAATTTTATTTTTAATTTAAAAATAAAAAAATAAACTATATAATAGATAATATATTTATTATCAATCATTTATTTTTTGAATTCTATTAGTATTAGAAGTTATAGGTCTAATATGTTCTAAATTATTTATTGTTACTGTTTTTCCTTTTAATTTTATTTTCTTTGATAAAAAATTATCATCTTCATAAGTTAAATTTAAAGATGGAATTTCATAAAATGTTATTTCTTTAGGACCATTTAACATATAATCAATAGAAGATAAATTTGTACCATTTTTAATTAAATTAAAACAATATTTAATTTGCTCTCTTTTTTTATTATTATTTGACCAATATTGAATTTTATATTTATTATTAAAATTAGAATTAGTTTGATTAACTAAACTTCCAATTAATGATTTATCATCAGAAACTATTTTTTTATTTTCTTCATTATTAAAATTAATATAATTATGTCTTACTGAAACATTTCTTGGACGAAAACTAAAATGTGATTTTAGAAATTTATTATTTAAAATATTTGGTTTTTCATTTGGAACATCTAATTCTTCTTTATTTAATATTTTTTTCATAAATAATGGCATTTCTAATGTATTCTTATTTAATGTATTTATTTCTTTGAAATAACTTTTGTTTTTCTTATTTTTTGACATTGGGAGCTTAATTTTAAATTTTATATTTTTAATTTTATTTCTTTGATTACTTGAAAATATTCTATTAGGACTTATTTTTATTATTGTATTTCTTTGACCTTTTAATTTATCATTTTTCTTTAAAAAAAATTTATTACTTTTCATTAAAGTATTTTGAATATTTGTTTGTATATTGGTATTAATTTTATAATTTGGTATTTTAAGTGATATCTTTGATTTAATTATAGAAGGATTTATTATTGGAGGATTTAATTCAATTGTTGATATGGTTTCTTTTGGTTTTTCATTTTCTAATTCATATATTATATCATTTTCATCTTCATTTGTTCCAATTCCTATACTTTTATTTAAAGTTTTTTTCATTTTTTGAACTGAATATAAATTATTTGATAAATTATCATTAGAAAAATGACTGCTAAAAGAAAAAGAAATTTTAGGAAGAGACATTAAAATAATTTAAAAATATTAATTCCCTTATATTACAATTATAATTATTTTCTAAATTAGATAAAAATAATATTTAAAAAAATTGAAATTAAATGTTTAAAAAGATGATCAATTAAAAAATAAAAAAACAAAATTAAATATAACAAATAATTTAAATGATGATGGTTAATAAAAAGAAAAAATGAAATTAAATATAACTCAAATGAAAGTTTAACTAAATTATTTTATTTCAATAATTTAATTTAAAAAAATTACATTAAATATAAATCCATCAATTAATAAATTTATTAAAGGTATTTATTTTTCAAAAACTTTAAATTCAAAAGAAAATATTAAATTTTTATTCATTATTATTTCCTTTTTATTCTTAAAAAACAAATATTATTATTATAAAATAATATATTTTCAAGTTAAATAGACTTTTCAAAAAATATAAAATATA
>JAEEGI010006534.1_pt1 | contig 26292 bp, 25 predicted proteins | sample 8958751 | NCBI WGS metagenome assembly JAEEGI01 (sample SAMN16246545, study PRJNA631951) | gut metagenome | biome: gut microbiome; feature: rumen; material: KS-attached | host: Bos | place: Iran: Karaj | collected 2018-10 | reverse complement strand
TCAGAAGAATCTGGAAACGGCCGCGGTCGTCGTAGCCCTCGGAAATCTGCTTGTAGTAAATGATAAGCGCCGTCGCGAACAGGAATACGATGCTTAATAGGATTCCGAGGAAGAACAGCGAACCGTAGATCGCGTACATCTCGTCGCGCATCGCCCAGGAGGTATCCCACCTTATGTGGGAGCTTGCCCCTTCCATCGTGGCTTCCGTGTATCTCTCAACCAGCTCTCCAAATTCCGAGTAGGATTTCTGTTCCGTATCATTTTCCCCGAATTTCTTCGCGTCGGCTACCTTGACAGCGTACATGTAGGAAACCCGGTTTGCGTACCAGTCGAGTTCCTTCGAAATCTGTGCGCTCACGTCCTCAATGGCATCGATGTCCGGAAGCAGAATTCCGTAGACATCCAGGACCGACGTTTCCATTTTCTGCGGAAAGTAAGAAAGCTTCTTTCCGACTTTGTAAGTTTTTGATCCGAGCTGAATCGTCCCGGATACTCTTTCGGTCAGGTCCGTCGCATTTTTCGTAAGCGGCGCCCAGCCGATCTCCCCTTCACCAAACTGCACATCCAGGCCGGTAATGTTCCGATAATCTTCCACCGGCATAAAAAGTAATACTGCTGCATTCTTCGGCGGCATGCTTAATGAGCTGTCCGCTTTATAGACGCTTGTGCTGCCGTCCTTTTCTATGAGATAGTCCTCACTCAGGTTTCTTACGGCAGTAAGCTTCGTGATGCTTGTCCCGTACTTTTCGGCGACCTGATTCGCCATGTCAAGGATATCCTCCTCAGGCACCTGATAGAAGTACGTCTTCTTCTCATCGTCGTCCCGGTACACGTATTCCGCCTCGACGAACAGGTCCGCGGCGCCGTCCATGTATAAATCCTTAAGGGAGTCCTCCGTTCCCGCGTACAGGCTGACAGTCGTGGAAATCATGACCAGAACGCCGGTCGCAAGAATCGCGATGGAGGCAAGTCCGACCGCGTTCTGCTTCATACGGTACAGCAGATCGGACACAGCTATCATATTTGTTCTACGATAGTAGAATCCTTTCTTTCTGCGAAGAAACTTCAGAAGTGCGATGGATCCCGCTAGGAATAAGGCATAGGTTCCGATGATGACAAGAATGACCGCGATGAAGAAATCCTTGATGACTTCAAGCGGCGATTCCGCCTTCAGAGCGAGGTAGTAGCCTACCCCGAGTGTCGCAAGTCCGATCAGAAGAAGCAGCCATTTCGTCTTCGGCTCCCGTTCGCCGACACCGGAGCTTGCGAGAAGCTCTACCGGGCGGAGTCTTGCGAGACGGATGCGGTTCCAAAGGAATGCCGCCAGATAGGTAATTGCGAAGAATCCGGCCGTCTTCAGTACGCTGTCCCAATCCAGATAGAAACCGAGGATGGTGCTTACGTGTAGCATTTTACAGATAAACAGGCAGCAGAGCTTGTACACGAGAATGCCCGAGAGAATGCCGGCTGCGATCGAAATCACCGTTGAAATCAGGTTCTCAAGGAACATGATGCGGCCGACGTGGCGCTTCTCCATGCCGAGCACGTTATACATGCCGTACTCTCTCGTTCTCTGCTTCATCAGAAAGCTGTTCGTGAAGAACACGAGAATGACCGAAAGAATGATGACGACCCAGATTCCGATCATCATGATGCTCGGAATCGCGTAGCCGCCCTTGATCTTCTCAAGGCGCTCGTCAGAAGCCAACGTCTTCATGACGTAGAAGATGGCCGTGAGGCCCGTCCCCGCAAGGATGTGCGGGATGTACAGCTGGTGGTTTTTCTTGATGTTCTGCCACGCAAGCCGCAGAAAGAGTCCCAGTTTCATCGCTGCTCACCGCCTGTCGTAAGGAGTGTGAGCGTGTCCGAAATCTTCTGGTACAGCTGCTCGTTCGTGCAGTCCCCGCGATAAATCTGATGGAAGACTTCCCCATCGCGGATAAACAGTACTCTCGAGGCGTGGCTTGCAGCCTTCGTCGAGTGCGTTACCATGAGGATGGTCTGTCCTTTAGCGTTGATCTCGCGGAACACTCTCAAGAGGTCGTCGGTTGACTTCGAATCAAGCGCGCCGGTAGGCTCGTCGGCGAGGATCAGCTTCGGATTCGTGATGAGCGCACGCGCTACCGCAGTACGCTGCTTCTGTCCGCCGGACACCTCATACGGAAACTTATTCAGAAGGTCCGCGATACCGAGCTCTTCCGCGATCGGCATCAGCTTTCCTTCGAGTTCCGCCGGCTTCTCGCCGTTTAAGACGAGCGGCAGCAGGATGTTGTCCCGAATCGAGAAAGTATCCAGAAGGTTGAATTCCTGAAAAACAAATCCGAGATTCTCTCTTCGGAACGTTGCCATCTCTGCTTCCTTAATAGCCGAGAGCTCCTTGCCCTCAAGCATGACTTTGCCGGCCGTCGGCCGGTCAAGCGCCGCAAGGATATTGAGGAGCGTCGTCTTACCGGAGCCCGACTCACCCATGATTGCGACATACTCGCCCTTCTCAACGCTGAATGTTACATTTGACAGCGCCTGGACCTTGCTCCCCCCGAAGCGCGTCGTGTAGATTTTCTGCAAATTACTGACTTCCAAAATAGACATATTACCGTTTTCCCTCCGTGATGCTGCGCTGCGCTCGCTGCATTTTGCTTGCGCTGCGTGTATTGCGTTCGCTGTGCGTAATTCGTTCGCTGTGCGTAATTCGTTCGTTCTGCGGCTATTATATGATTACCGGGCGGAATAAAACATCGAAAGTGGTTACATTTTACGCCGCAGATGTGACAGTTTTGTAAGGTGGCAGTATGGGCCGCCGGCAGCTCCCAGGTTACTCCCCGAGGTGCCTTTTGGAACCGGAAGACGAGGATTTTCCAGTTAGTTCCAGACTATTGTCTGTATTTTGGAACCATGCGCCGGAATCTTACCTTTTAGTTCCAGTTTTCCGCCTGGCTCTTGGAACTAAAAAGCTGGATTTCTCCGTTTGGTTCCAGTATTCCGACAATCCTTTGGAACTAAATGCAAGATATCAGTCATCCGGTTCCATTTTCCTTCTTTCCCACTGGAACCAAATGGCCAAACTTGAAAACTCAGTTCCAATTTCTGCGGAAACATCTGGAACTAAAGTCCTCAGTTTCCGAATTCAGTTCCATCCTCTGAGCAATGAAGGAGAACAACTATTGTAACACTCCCCAACACCGGGATAAAACTTGAGCCCGGCCAAAAAGCCGGGCTCGGACTTCATACTTTTAAAGATGGAAACAATGGGGCTCGAACCCATGACCTCCCGCGCGTCAGGCGGACGCTCTCCCGGCTGAGCTATATTTCCGTTTGTGCGGCGGAGGCATCTGAATGCCTCGCGTTCCGCTTACGAATTCATCATACACGATACCGGCGTGAAATGCAACCGGAATATTGCTCCGTCGCAACCACGCCGCCTTGCACACTCCGCTACTGCTCTGCCGCAGCTCTGCCACAGCTCCGCACCGCAGCGGTCTTTCTACTCCGCCACAATCTCTTCCTTCTTCATGTCGACCGTGAACGTGCTGCCTTTGCCGACTTCCGACTCTACGGAGAGCCCGACATTCAGCTTGTGCGCGACCTTCCGGCACAGGTAAAGGCCGAGGCCTGTGGCGCGGCCGCCGTCCGTGCTTCCGTCGCTGTTCGTCCGGCCGTTGAAGCCGGTGAAGCCTTTCTCAAAGATGCGCGGCACGTCCTCTGCCGCGATGCCGATGCCCGTGTCACGGACAATCACCTTCGCGTCCTCCGTCAGCGTCACGGTCACACCGCCCTCATAGGTGTACTTGATCGCGTTCGAGAGAAGCTGCTCGAGAAGGAAGGTGAACCATTTTTCGTCGGTTACGACCTTCACATTTGCCGGCTCATAAGAGAATGTGAGCTTCTTCGCGATAAATTGCGGCGCATACCGCCGGATCGACGTTCTTATCAGCTCATCCAAATCGCACTCGCGGACGGCAAGGTCCGAAGCATCCTCGCTGAGCCGGATGTACCCGAGCGCCATGTCCACGTACTGCTCGGTGCGGAACAGCTCTGCTGCCAGCGCACGGTTCTGCTCGGTGTCCTCCGACTTCACAAGCATCTGCATCACCGCAAGCGGCGTCTTGATCTGGTGCACCCACATGGTGTAGTAGTCCTTTGCCTCGCGGCGCTCCGCGTACTGCTGCTCCTGAAGCGTCTCAATGCGCCGCCAGAGCTCCTGCACGAGGTCAGCGTAATCATGGGCCGCAACGCCGTACTCATCCCGCAGCTCATTGTGTTCGTACGCCGCCGTCCGGATGCACTGAAGCCTTGCCCTGTGATGTCGAAGCTCCCGGATCAGGTCAACAAAACCCACCGCCAGTCCGCACGCGGTGCAAAGCAAAACCGAGTACCCGACCGCCTCCCCGGGGATGCCGTACAGCCAGACTACGAGCGCTAAGATAATCACCGAGGCGATGCCCCAGAGAATCGGACACAGCCTGTCACGTAGAAATTCTGCGAAAAATCCCATAGTTCTCTCTTTCCTACTCCGCAATACTTCCGCTTAGAGGCGGCTTTCGCGGCTACTCCAAAAACTTCCGCTCAGCGGCGGCTTTCGCGGCTACTCCACGATATACCCGCTGCCCACCTTCGTGGTGATGTAGCCGGTTAACCCGAGGGCCTCCAGCTTCTTACGGAGACGCGTCACATTTACCGTTAAAGTGTTCTCCTCGACGTAACAGTCGTCCTGCCAGAGCGCCGTCATCAGGCGGTCGCGGGAGACGATTTTGCCCTTGTTTTCAAGGAGGGTGCGCAGTATCCGAAACTCGTTCTTCGTGAGCTCCACGCGTTCGCCGGTGACCGTTACGGAGTTGTCACCGAGGTTAAGGCGAAGGCCGCGATGCTCAAGCTCCTGCGGCATCTCGCCGAGATCGTACGCGCGGCGGAGTATGGCCGAAACCTTGGCCGTCAGCACCATCGGATCGACGGGCTTCGGAATAAAATCGTCCGCGCCGAGGTTCATCGCCATGACGATATTCATGTTGTCGGAGGCCGACGACAGGAACACAATCGGCACGTTCGACACCTTGCGGATTTCGGTGCACCAGTGGTAGCCGTTGAAGAACGGCAGCATCACATCAACGAGCACCAGCTGCGGCTCGCACGCCGCAAACTCCTCCATGATGTTGCGGAAGTCGCGCGCCGTGACCACCTCGTTCCCCCAGCTCTCAATCTGTTTCTTCACCGCCTGCGCAAGCGCGTAGTCGTCTTCTATCAGAAAAATCTTCTTCATTCCGTTCCCCTCACTCAATAATCGGCAGCTCATGCTCAAAAAGCTGCTCATTAATGTCCACAACGGACCAGTTTTCTTTGTTTATGTTATAGATAATGATAGCATCCGCCGGGTCACGCGGATACAGGACTCCCTTGCCCGCAATCTCAAGCGCGCGCTGCGTCTCGGGGAGTGTCATATGACACGCGAGGCATATCCCGACAAGCTTCTTTTTGTCCGGATTGGAGCGGCTGCCGTTGAAAATGTTATACACATAACTCTTGTCGAATCCGGTGTTCTTCACGACATCGCTGAGCGCGATGCCTTTCTTCGCTATGGTCTCGTTCAGATAATCCCCGAGAACCAGGTCGCCGTCGACCGCCTTGATATCCTTCAGGTACTGTTCAAGAGCCGTCTTCCGCCCTGCCTCACTCAGGATGTCCTGGAGTTCCTTCGTGGATTTTTCGAAACGCTTTTTCATGACGCCTGCCCTCCCTGTCGGATTCGTTTGTAGATTTCAAACTGACGCTGCAGTTCAGCAGCCTCGTCGTACACAAGTCCTTTTGCTTCCAGAATCCGGTCAATCGCCTGCGCCGGATCCATCGTGTGATAAGGCAGGAACAGGCTCCTCAACTCCTTCGGTTTCACGGTGCGGTAGACCTGCAGGGACGTCTTCTCATATGTGTACGCGTAATAGCGGTAAATGTAACCGATCCAATACATCTCATCAGCCAAATACTTCACTGTTCCATATTCAGACACACCGTATTGCTCATCGAGTCGCTTGAGAATATCGCGCGGTTGCAGATTCGTCATGAGAATCGCCGTACTATCCAGTTCTTTGACAACGTTGCTGTGCATGAATCTTCGGATGAATACCTCCGAGCTGGACTTTTCATATTTCAGAGAATCTTCAAATAAACGTGCCTGTAATTCACAAAGCAATAAGCCATCCCTGTCTATTCTTTTCATCCTGTCTCCTCACTCATTTCAAGATTTCGTTGATGTATCTTCCCTTACCGCGGTATTTTATCGTCACCGCCTTGACCTGTTCATCTACGAGTCTCTTTTCTTCATCGCAAGACTTCCTGTAATACTCCTTTTCAATGACAGAAATATAGTTTCGTTCAAGAATCTTCAGATTCTTCCTTGCAGCTTCCGTCGTGAACACATACCGGTTTTCAGGATTGGCCGCCGCCAAACAATACCTGCACTGTTCATCAGTGATTTCGCCGGAGATAAACTCGTTGATAATCTGAAACATCCGATTGTCCACAGTCGGTTCAATCAAATAATCTACGCTTTGTGATTCCTCTATCAGTTTCTGTATCAATGGATGGCTCTCATATTGTTCAAGCCCCCCATGATAATAAGCGTGTGTCAGAATCCAGCCACGATTCACTGAGTACTTTTTGCATTTTAGGTCTTGTTCATCAAAGTCCAAGTAACAAACGGATGATTTTCTGTATCCTATAACATCGGAAACCGCCTGTTCATAATTCTCAACGGCACAAAGATTCTGCCCGATATTATTCGTTGTCTCGCTTATGCTGAAAATGCTATTGATTTCTATCGCATTTCCGGCGCCATAAAACAGAAGCCTGTGCCCCGGTTCAATGCGCTCCCGGCAAAGCATCTCTTTTAATTGACCGAGTCTTATATTCTTTTCATAGGCAAAACCATATACAAACTCGAGAAGTCGGTCAGAAGGTTTTGTACGACCGGTCTCGCTTCTTGAAAGCGTGACTTGCTGTGTCCCGATTCCCTCTGCCAATCCCGCCTGAGTCACTCCGAGTATCTCACGAATTGCCTTAACGTCTTCCGCAAAATGGTAATCCATACACTCCACCCTCCTAATATATTTATAACACAAAACAAAGACGAATTCAAGAACAATCAAATAGCACATTACTTAAACAAGTTGCTTTTCTTAAGGATATGTGTTATGATACGAATCAAGAAAAGCACCCGTGACGGGGCGGATTGCCTCCTGACTGTTTAATTCAGAAAGGAGGTGAGGCGTATGACATTATATGACTTAATCACTTTGATTATCATATCAACCGGAGTTCTTGTGGACCTGGTTGCATGTGTCGTATCTGTTCTTTCCTTTCTTTCAAAGAAGAAAGATAAGAAATAAAAAAATCCTCTCCCGTCTGCCAACGGGAGAGGTCGGTTCTTTATGAACTGATTCAGTACCAGAAGGCATCCGCATCGGAGCGGGTGCTTTTCCTTCGTTCAAATTATAGCATACTGATGTAAGAAAATCAAGATACTACCTGATGGCATTCGCAATTGCTTTTGCCTGCTCCTGAATCCTTGCTTCATCAAACTTTTCCATTTCTTCCATAATGTTATGTTTAACATTTTCGGCATTGGCGATGTACTTAAAATCATAAATCGTACTTGCAGTATTAACGGTAATAGTTGCATAGCCGAAGATTTTTCCAAATAAACCACTTGCAACAGAAACAGAATTAATCTTGTTTAAAGGACTATCCATCTGTTTTGTATTGATAAGCCCGTATTTACCAACCAAACGCTTATTAGAAAGTGAAAGTTCTGTTGTTTTCATGGCAATCAACCTGGAAATCAATGACGGGATACCAATAATAAATAAGCTGCATATGATTGGCATAATAAGACATGCCCAGTGCACCTTTGCCTCCAGAACGATTTCTTCATTTCTTTGTAGATTCTGTGTTAACTTAGACATGAGTAGACCTCCTTTTTCTTACTGCAATAGTTGAACCGACTATGGTTGTATATGCCATCGTCCCTTTGTCTATTGCTTTTTTTATGGTTCTATTTTATCTAATTTGTAAACCGATTCTTTATGCTGTCAGCATAATTCTATGGTCACCCAAACCTGACAAAAAAGTTTGCATACCACGTGGTTTTAAAGCGTTTTTTCTTATTTCATGCCCGTGTCAGCAGGCTTAGATTCTCCGGTTTCCATTTCGTACGGACTTATGGCCCTGAGAAGCTTCTCGGTCGGTACCGCATATTGCAGGGACTATTTTCGAGTACGTACCTGTGGAGAGATTCAGACTCCCGGTCGGTACCATCTCGCTAAAACACCAAAATTATGCCTGCAAATTGAATGCTGCCGGCACACAAAACGTGTACCGGCAGCTGATATTCTCAAAATATATTAAGCAACTATGCCCCTACCTTTTATCCTCAATACGGATTAAGTGACCATGCTCCTATCTGATATCCCCGATAAGATTCACCATTATCGCAATAAAGAGCACAACAGCATATCCGATTATTAATGTGACGATATGCCCGAGAAAGCGCAGAAAAGGGGACTTTATGCGTTGCGCAGGCATTTTTCTCCGGATTCCGAGGTAATCGAATAAGTACGCAATGTTCCAGCAGAACAGAAGCGTCCAAAGGATTCCGAGTGCCATATCGTAAGCGACAGTTTTTTCCTCGGTGTGGTCAATCCCGATAAAGAACATGATTGCCATAAAAATCGCGCACGAATACCCGATAATCGCGATAATCATCTTCCACCACGTCCTGGTCCGAAAACCCGGCGGAAGGAACCGCCTGCCGGATTGGTCTGCCGCCGCCGGCTCATACGATCCATCGCGCAACAACCTGTCACCAAACGCCCTGTCACGCAGCTGCCCATTCAGATCCAGCCGAAAGTCCGCAATGCTGCCATGCCGTTCCTTCGGGTCAAGGCTTGTGCTCCGGCGCACCACCCTGCCGAATGCTCCGTCTGCCGTCTTCTCCTGCGGAAGAGCACCTGTCAGCATCTCATTTAAAAGAACGCCGACGGCGTAGACATCGGTGCGCTCGTCGCTCGCGGCAAATCCAAACTGCTCCGGTGCCGCATACCCGGGCGTCCCGAGAAGCACGGTGTCAACCTTCTCCTGCGAAACGAATTTAGCGGCATCGAAGTCCACGATGACAAGCCTGTCGTCCTTCGTCAGTATCACATTTTCCGGCTTAAGATCACGGCATACGACCGGCTTCTCCGCGCCGTGCAGCCGCACAAGAATGTCACAGAGCGCTTCAATCAGCTGCTTTGCGCGAGGCTCCGGGAGCGGGCCCTGTTCGTCCATATACTTGCGAAGCGTCAGGCCGGGGACATACTCTTCAATGACGACGATGCAGTCCTCATCATCGAGGCACTCATAAACATGCGGAACGCCCACAAAATCCTTTCCCTGCAGAAACCGGTACATCTCCCGGCTGTAGGCGGAAAGGCGCTTCTTGACGAAAATCTGACCGGACTCGATGTGGCGCACCAAGACGACTTTGTCGGACTTGCCCATCGGTTCCAGGTCTCGATAGAAAGAGAGCGTACATTTATCCTGCGGGCTCATTGAACTATCCCCCCTGATTCAGTAATGTATATAGGGATTCTATGACATTTTACGCAAATTCAGTGTATCACAGTTCCGCACAGAGGTCAAACGCGCGCAGCACAAATTCCGCGGCGGCAAATGCCACCCCAACGGAGAAGTATACTACGGAGGCAACCATGTCCGAACAAACAACCGACAATCTGTACCGTGTACTTAATCAAATCCGCAGTGCCGAGGAACTGAATGAATACCTTGCTGCGCTGCAGCGCGAGCAGCATTTGCTGTCCCTCAGCAACTATCTGAACGAGATTATGCACCGGAAGGGGCTGCTGCTTCGAAATGTCGTCGCAGAGAGCAATCTGGAGCAGCATTATGCGTACCAGATCATCAACGGAAACAAGCAGAATCCGTCGCGCGTCAAAGTCCTGGCGCTCTGCATCGCCTGCCACATGACGCTCGATGAGACGCAGCACGCGCTCGGAATTTCACAGAACGGGATTCTGTACCCGCGCGTCACATGGGACGCGATTATCATCTACAACCTGAACATCGGCAACTGGTCGGTGTACGCCATCAACGAGCAGTTGCATGCGGAAGGGCTGCCGCTGATTGAATAAGAATTGAAAGGCAAATGAAAAGACCTTCGGAACCATGCGATTCCGAAGGTCTTATTTCTTTAATCTTCTTTCTTCTTTCGGACGATGAAGAATCCGCCGAGTAACACGAGGCCTGCCAGCAGGAGAACCATGAAGGCTCCGCTTCTTACGCCTTCTTCCCCATTTTATGGGAAGATTTTCCCGAATGCAATGTAGTTTTTCGTTTGAACAGGGCCAAATTCCCTACTATCCGATAATCTATTCCGCGTAAGACGCTTTCGCGTCGCGTTCACGGATCTTCGCCCGGGAAATCTTTCCGGACGCCGTACGCGGCAGATCATCAACCCACTCGATGATCCGCGGATACTTATAGATTGCCCCGTAACGCTTCACAATGTCCTGCAGTTCCCTTTTCAGCGCGGGGGTGCCCGTATATCCGTCTTTCAGCACAACACTCGCTTTTACGACCGTTCCGCGCGTTTCCGAAGGATATCCGGTCACGGCACACTCCTTTACCGCGGGACTCCGCATCAGAAGATCCTCTACCTCGGAGGGGCCGATCCGGTATCCGCTCGACTTGATCACGTCGTCGGTCCGGCCGATGTAATAATAGTATCCGTCCGCATCCCGTCTCGCGCGGTCTCCGGTATGGTACACGCCGCCGCGCCATACTTCTTCATAAAGCGCGGGATCTCCGAGATAGCCCGACAAGATCCCGACAGGCTTCCTGCCGTCCTTCGGTACGACGGCGATCTCGCCTTCCTCGCCGTCAGCTACCGGATTGCCGTCCTCGTCGAGGAGCATTAGCCGGTACTGCGGGGAAGCTTTCCCGAGCGATCCCGCGGGAGCCGTTTCTCCGACCGGCGTGCAGATAAGAAGCACGGTCTCGGTCTGGCCGAAGCCGTCGCGAACCGGAACGCCCGTAGCCTCAAGGAACTTCTTCGCGACTTCCTGCGGCATCGGCTCACCGGCCGTCGCGGCATATTGCAGATGGGAAAGGTCGTATTTGCCCAGATCCTCGAGAACGAAATATTTATAGATTGTCGGCGGAGCACAGAACGTGCTTACCTTCTGCTCTTCAAGGAGTTTCAACATCTCGCCCGCATAGAAGCGGTCATAGTCAAATACCATGATCGCGCCGCCGAGAAACCACTGTCCGTACAGCTTGCCCCACGCCGTCTTCGCCCAGCCGGTATCGGCCACAGCGAGATGCAGGCCGCCCTCTCTGACGCCATGCCAGCGCCTTGCCGTATAAATGTGCGCGATCGGATAAGTAAAGTCGTGGATGACAGCCTTCGGCGCTCCGTTCGTGCCCGACGTAAAATAATACAGCATCGGGTCGGAGGCGCGCGTCGCCCTGCGCTCCCACACATCCGAAGCCTCTTCGATCAGACTGCTCAGGTTCCGGAAGGTTCCGTACTGCTGTCCGACAACAAGCGGGATGATATCTGTTCCGCGAAGCGCTTCTTCCACCTTCTCGCAGATACCTTCCGAGTCAACGCAGATCACGGCTTTCGCGCCGGCTGTCCGTGTCCGTTCCGCAATCTCCTCGGCGCTGACCATATGCGAAGTCGGAACGGCAACCGCACCGATCTTATGAAGCGCGAGGATCGAAATCCAAAATTCGAAGCGTCTCTTCAGCAGCAGAAACACCGGCATGCCCCGCCCGATCCCGAGGGACGTAAGCGCATTTGCCGCCTTATCCGACAGCCGTTTCATGCAGTCAAATGTGAATTTGCTCACCGTACCGAGCGTGCTCCGATGGACGAGTGCAATGCCGTCCGGGCATTCCGCCGCGAAACGGTCCAGCACGTCATAGGCAAAGTTAAAATTGTCCGGATAAGAGGTCACGATATCCGTCACGGTTCCGTCCGGAGCCGTAACCTCCCGGTAATAATCTTCGTAAATCTGAGCCATAGATTCCTTCCCTGCGGCATCCGCCCTGACGGTTTTCATGCCGCATTCTGTCCGGTCCGCTTTCTTTCCGCGCCGGTTATCCGATCCGCCGGAACCGGCGGTAGCGCGCTTCCAAAAGTGCCTCGTCGCTCATTGCCGAAAGAACCGTCAGTTCCCCTGCGATATCCGCAGCAAGCCGCTCCGGCGCGTTCTTCGGACACACGCGGTCGATCAGTCCGAGTTTCTGCAGCTTGGGCGCCGTCAGACATAACATCTCGGCCGCCTCCGCCGCCCTGGCGGTATCCTTCCATAAAATGTTCGCGCAGCTTTCCGGCGAAACAACGCTGAAGTATGCATCCTCGATCATAAAGATGCGATCCGCATGGCTGAGCGCCAATGCGCCGCCGCTTCCGCCTTCCCCGAGGATGACCGACACAACCGGCGTCTTCAATGCTGACATTTCCGCAAGGCTGTCCGCGATCGCGCGTCCCTGCCCGTGTTCCTCGGCATCAATGCCGCAGAACGCCCCCGCCGTGTCCACAAGACACAGGACGGGTCTTCGGAACTTTTCGGCCTGTTTCATAAGCCGCAACGCCTTCCGGTATCCTTCCGGATGCGCACTTCCGAAATTGTGCACGATCCGCTCTTCGGTTGTCTTTCCCTTTTCGATTCCGATCACGGTCACAGGCATGCCCTTAAGCGTGCCGACACCGGCGACAACCGCGCGGTCATCGCCGTACAGACGGTCACCGTGAAGCTCATAGAAATCGGGAATCATCCGCGTGATGTAATCGCAGGCCGTGAGACGTCCGTCGCTCCGCGCGCCACGCACAATATCATAATCTTCCATCGCACTCTTCCTTCCGTGCCGCGACAGGCTCATGCAGCGCTAACAACTTTCCGATCACGGTCCTCTGCTCATTCCGCGGGACGATCGCGTCGATAAGCCCGCACGCAAGTACCCGCTCCGCCCTTTGAAAGTCTTTCGGCAAAGCTTGGTTCAAACTCTTCTCGATCACTCTCGGACCGGCAAATCCGACGCGCGCTCCCGGTTCCGCAAGCGTAATATCGCCCTGCATCGCAAAGCTTGCGTCCACGCCTCCCGTCGTCGGGTCGGTCAGAAGAACAATATAGAGTCCGCCGGCATCGCTGTGGCGTCTGACCGCCGCCGACACCTTCGACATCTGCATCAAAGAAATCATGCCTTCCTGCATGCGTGCTCCGCCCGAAACCGTCACGCCCACAACCGGCATACGGTGATCTGCGGCATATTCGAAAAGCCTTGTGATCTTCTCTCCGACAACCGCTCCCATGGACCCCATCATGAAGTAAGAGTCCATCGCGAATATGCACACCTCGTGCCCTTCGATCCGCGCCGTTCCGCAGATGACCGCCTCGTTCTCGCGGCTCTTCTCGCGCGCCGCCAGAAGCTTTGCGTCGTATTCCGGAAACCCGAGTGTGTTCCGGCTCACTAACTCGCGGTCATGCTCCGTGAAGCTCCGCTTATCGGTAAGCATCAGAATGCGCCGTCTCGCGCGCATCGTATAATAGCGTCCGCACGACGGACACACAAAGAACTCCCTCCGCACGCGGGCAACCGGCGTTTTGCGTCCGCATCCCTTGCAGACGATATGTCTGCTGCGCGGCAGGAGTCCGTTCGTTTCGGGCTCGTTATTTGCCTTCAAAAAAAGTTTCCTAAGATCCATCCTACAGAACCTTTCCAACGATTCCGGTATCGTACCGGCCGTTCAGAAAATTCTCGTCCTCCATGAATTTCATATGCATCTCGCGGTTGTTCTCAACACCGACGAGGACAAATTCGGACAGCGCGCATTTCATCTTCCGTATCGCCGCGTCACGCGTATCCGCACTGACAACCAGCTTGCCGAGCATGGAGTCATAATAGGGCGTGATCTCGCAGCCCTGATAGAGCGCGGAATCGAACCGCACATTGACGCCGCCGGGAATGTGAAGCATCTCCACGCGTCCCGTCGCCGGCAGGCATTCCTTTCCGTGTTCGGCACAGATCCGGCACTCCATCGCGTGTCCGTGCAGCGAAATCTCCTCCTGCGTAAACGGAAGCGTGATCCCGGCCGCCGTCCGGATCTGCCACTCGACGATATCGATCCCGCTGACCATCTCGGTCACGGAATGTTCGACCTGCAGCCGCGTATTCATCTCGAGGAAGGAAAATGTGTCGCCGTGCACGAGAAACTCCACCGTACCGACCGTCACATAATGCACGGCCGCGGCAAGCAAGCGCGCCGCTTCGTGCAGCTTTTTACGAAGAGAATCCGTCAATACCGGTGCCGGACACTCCTCGATCAGTTTCTGGTTCTTTCGCTGGACCGAACAGTCGCGGTCGCCGAGGATCCGCACATTGCCTTCCCGGTCAGCGAGGATCTGGACTTCGATGTGCTTCACATTTTCCAGATACTTTTCAAGAAATATACCGTCATCGCCGAACGCGTTCTTCGCTTCTTTCTGAACCTGGGTGTATGCCCCAGGTATATCCTTTCTGTCACGGATAATACGGATCCCGCGTCCGCCGCCTCCCGCGCGTGCCTTCAGAATAACCGGGTATCCGATACGGTCCGCCTCGGCTTCCGCTTCCGCGATGCCCGAAAGGATCCCGCTCCCCGGCGCCACCGGAAGTCCGGCCTTCACCGCAATCTCTCGCGCGATCTCCTTCTGTCCCATCGCTTCCATCACTTCGGCTCCGGGACCAATCAGCGTAATACCGCAGGATTCACAAAGACGGGCGAATTCCGCATTTTCCGCGAGCATGCCGTAACCCGGATGGATCGCGTCCGCGCCGGTCTTTTCGGCAAGCGTCAGAAGCGCGTTCATATTCAGATAACTATCCGCTGCCGAGGGCCCGCCGATGCAGTAGCTCTCGTCGGCCATGACCACGTGCAGAGCGTCGGCATCCGCGGCGGAATACACCGCCACAGTGTCGATGCCCATTTCTTTGCAGGCGCGAATCACGCGAACCGCTACTTCGCCCCGATTCGCTATGAGAATTTTAGAAAACATCCGAACCTCCCACGAAGCCTATTGCTTCCCAACGAACACACAGGAGAAATCTCCGTTCATGCAAACCTTTCCGTCCACGCTCAGCTCGCCGTGCATACTGTACATCGGCGGCATCGACCGGACCATTTTCGTATCGATCCGGATCAGGTCTCCCGGTTTGATCATGCTGCGGAATCTCACCTTATCGAGTCCGGCGTAGACCGGCAGTGCACCCTCTTCGCACATTTTATCCGCAAAGAGCATGCACGCCGCTTGCGCCATCATCTCACACTGTATCACGCCCGGCACGATCGGATTGCCCGGAAAATGGCCCTGCAAAAAGAACTCATCTCCTCTTACCCGATACCAGCCTGTTGCCGTCCCGTCATCATTTAATACCGCCTCGTCCACCAGGAGCATCGGCTCGCGGTGCGGCAGGATTGTCTTAATCTCTTCCCGATTCATAATCGTCTCCCGTCTATGAAAGCACAAGCAGGTCCTGGCCAAATTCGACGAGTTCCCCGTCCTTTACCAGAATCTCCCGTATCACGCCATCGCGCGGCGATACAACTTCGTTCATCATCTTCATTGCTTCGATCGTGCAGACGGGTTCCCCTTTCTTCACCTGCTCACCGACCGCGCGGACCTTTCCGCCGGCGTTCTGATGGAATATGCCGAGAAGCGGTGCCTTTACCGTATCGCCGGAAGCCGTGTCCGGCTTACTGCCTTTTGCGGTTTCACTGCTTTTTACTGTCTCCCTGTCTTCGGGCACTGCCGCGTCAGTGGTTTTGTCCGACAGAACCGAGTCCCCGCATTGCGCATGTTCCGCGGGACCGGCAAAGGGGTATTCGTTACCGGCCCACGCGGGATGCAGAGGAGTTATTATTGGATGAGGAGAATGTGTGGTCTCCTTTTTTAAGCGAAGCTTGCTGCCGTTCTCTTCCACGTACAGTTCTGTCAGCCCAAGACGTTCAAACAATTCCGCATATTCTTCCAACGGTTTCATCGTTTTTTCCTTTCTGTTTCATACCTTTCGGAATGCAACACACGCATTGTGTCCGCCGAATCCGAGCGAGGTGCTGATCGCGGCCGTCGGATCGGCCTTTACCGCCTCGTTGGGCGTATAGTTAAGGTCACATTCCGGATCGGCTTCACGGTAATTGATCGTCGGCGGGATGATGCCGGTATCGAGCGCAAGAATCGAAGCAATCGCTTCCACCGCGCCCGTCGCGCCGAGCATGTGTCCGGTCATCGACTTCGTGGAACTGATATGTAAACATGCGGCATCATCGCCGAACACCTTCTTCAAAGCCCTGGTTTCCATTGCGTCGTTTAAGTGCGTGCCTGTACCGTGCGCGTTCACGTAAAGGCTTGCCGGATCATTGATTCCGGCTTCCGAAACCGCATCCCTGATTGCCCGGACCGCTCCGTCCCCTTCGGGATCGGGAGCCGTAATATGATAGGCGTCGCAGGTGTTGCCGTAACCGACTACCTCTGCGTAGATCTTCGCGCCGCGCTTTACCGCACGCTCGTATTCCTCAAGAACCAGAATGCCTGCGCCCTCGCCCATAACGAAGCCGCCGCGGCGTTTGTCAAACGGCAGGCTTCCTTCCGACGGATCCTCCGCAAGGCTCAATGCCTGGCAGTTTACGAAGCCTGCCATGGAGAGTTCGTTGATCGAAGCCTCGCTGCCGCCCGCGATGATCGCGTCCGCGTAGCCGTGCTTAATGGCGCGGTATGCTTCGCCAATCGTATGAGAAGAAGTCGCGCAAGCCGTGATCACGGGAAGCGTCGGTCCCTTCGCGCCGAAACGAATCGCCACCGAACCTGCTGCCATGTTGCCGATCATCATCGGAACGAAGAACGGCGAAACCATGTCCGGCCCCTTCTCCGTGAGTCGTCCGAGTTCGCGGATTGTCGTATTGATACCGCCGATCCCGGAACCGATATATACACCGAGACGGTCTTTTTCAATTCCGCTTTCAAGGATACCGCTTGCCTCCACCGCCTGCTTAGCGGCAGCCATCGCGTACTGGATGAACAGGTCCGACCGACGAATCTCCTGCATCGTGTCGTAATAGTCCTTCGGATTGAAATCCTTTACCTCGGCGTCCAGCGAAACCTTCAACCGCGACGCGTCGAACCGCGTGATCTTGCCGATCCCGCATACGCCATTTTTCAGATTGTCCCAAAATGTTTCCACCGTATTTCCGACGGGAGTGATGACTCCCATCCCGGTTACCGCAACTCGTCTCATAAAAACCTCCGTCCATGCAGACTCTGCTGTACTTCATAGCGCATTTTCGCGCCGTATTCCGTTCCCCACACAAACCGTCCTAAATATACATTCCGCCGTCCACCTTGATCACCTCTCCGGTGATATAGCTTGATGCGTCGCTTGCAAGAAACAGTGCCAGATTCGCAACATCCTCGGCCTGTCCGAGCCGTGCGATCGGCAGCTGCTTCGTCAGTTCCGCAGTCATTTCTTCGCTGAGCGCTGCCGTCATATCGGTCGCGATATATCCGGGTGCGATCGCGTTACAGCGGATGTTCCTGCGTCCGTACTCCTTTGCCACCGCCTTCGTAAAGCCGATCACGCCCGCCTTCGATGCCGCGTAATTGGTCTGCCCTTTGTTGCCCATCATGCCGACGACCGAGCTCAGGTTGATGATCACGCCGCTCCGCTTCTTCATGAACGGACGGATCAGTGCCTGCGTCATATGGATCGTACCCTTCAGGTTGATGTCGATCACGTCGTCGATATCCGCTTCCGTAAGGGCAGGAAGCAGATTGTCCCGCGTGATTCCCGCGTTGTTTACGAGAATGTCAACGCCTCCGAAATCCGTGAGAACCTTCGTAACAGTCTCAGCGACCGCCGCCGCGTCGCTAACGTCACAGACGTAAAATGTGACTTCTGCCCCGTTATCCCGAAGTTCCTTTACGGCTGCTTCCGCCCGCTCCCCGCCATGAGCGGCAACAAGCGCGAGCCTGGCGCCGTGTTCGGCGAACTTCTTTGCAACCGCATATCCGATCCCGCGAGTTCCACCCGTGATCAGCGCTGTTTTTCCTTGTAAAGTCATCTCAGCCTCCATTTGTACTACTATTGTAGAATCGCGGAAACACTTGCTTCCAGACTGTCTTTATCAAATACCTGCAGAATCTTCGCTCCCGGTACGGTCCGCTTCACGAAACCCGAAAGCGTCTTTCCGGGGCCGCACTCAACGAACGTATCGACGCCCGCTTCGGCAAGGTTTTTGAGCGTATCCTCAAACAAAACGCTGTTACAGATCTGCTCCGAGATAAGCGTTAGGATTTCGTCCCTTCCGTCCGGATAAGGTGCCGCCGTCCGGTTCGCGTAAAGCGGGATCCGGGGTGCCGAAAGCGGAAGCTGCGCCGCGTCCCCGCGAAGTCCTTCCGCCGCCTCTTTCATATAAGGCGTATGGAACGGTCCGCCGACCGCAAGCTCTATAAAACGCACGCCGCGCTCCGTAAGAACCGCCTTCATCTTTTCGATCCTTTCGGTCTCTCCCGAAACGACAACCTGCCCGGGGCAGTTATAGTTGACCGGATATACGCCGAGTTCCGCGCAAAGCCCCTGAAGCTCCGTAACATCCATCCGAAGCACCGCGATCATACTTCCTTCCTGCGCCTCGGCCGCCTTCTGCATTCTCAAGCCACGGTTTACCACAAGCCGGAACGCATCCTCATCTGAAAGGATTCCCGCATAGGCAAGCCCCGCGATCTCCCCTAAAGAGAACCCGGCCGCCGCATCCGCTTCTATCCCGCGCTCCTTAAGAGCCGCTGCCGCCGCAAGATCCGCAAGGAACAGGCATGGCTGCGTATTGTCCGTACGCTTCAATTCCTCTGCCGTTCCCTCAAACATCTGCCGAAGTGTGCCGGGGCGGATTGCTTCTGCCTTGTTAAAAAGCCTTCTGACGCTCTCAGAAGCCTCGTAGAGGTCTTTTGCCATGCCGGGGTACTGGCTTCCCTGTCCGGCAAATAAAAACGCGATTTTCGTCATTTTCCTGATCCTTCCCGTGTTAAGCGTTTGCGAAGCGGGCAAGCAAAGCATCCGCTTCCTCGCAGATTCCGTGTACGATCTCCGCGCACGTGTTCTCACTTTTTACAAGACCCGCGATCTGTCCGCACATGCAGGAACCGTTCTGCACGTCGCCCTCGCGCGCCGCTCTTCGAAGCGCACCGGCGCCCATAGCCTCAAGCTCCTGCGGCGTCGTATTCGGATCCGCTTCCTTCTTCTGGAACTCTCTCGTCATGCGGTTTTTCAGCGCGCGTACCGGATGTCCGAGCGTCTTTCCGGTAACAATCGTGTCGTGGTCATTGGCCGCGATGACTTTGTCTTTATAGTTCTGATGGATCGTACACTCCTTCGCCGTCAGGAAACGGGTCCCCATCTGGACACCCTGTGCCCCGAGCAGAAATGCCGCCGCCATGCCTCGTCCGTCCGCGATGCCGCCTGCCGCGATGACCGGAATGCTTACCGCGTCAACGACCTGCGGAACAAGGGCCATCGTCGTCGTTTCACCGACGTGTCCGCCGGACTCGCAGCCCTCCGCAACAACCGCGCAGGCACCCATCCGCTCCGCCATGATCGCTAGCGCGACGCCCGCCACCACGCAGATCACTTTCACGCCGGCTTCCTTAAGGCGATCCATGTATTTTGCCGGATTGCCCGCGCCGGTCGTAACAATCGCGACGTGCTCCTCGCACACGACCTCTACAGCTTCCTCGATAAACGGGCTCATGAGCATCAGGTTTACGCCGAACGGCTTGTCCGTCAGTTCCTTTGCCTTTTTGATCTGCTCTCTTAACTGCTCGCCGTTTGAATTCATCGCTGCGATCAGTCCGAGCCCGCCCGCGTTGGAAACCGCCGCAGCCAGCTGCGCGTCGGCAACCCAGGCCATTCCGCCCTGGATGACCGGGTAATCTATTCCAAGCATTTTACAAATGCTGTTATTCTCTCTAATCATGCTTCTCTCCGTTTTTGATGCGCAGGGCGCCGGAGCGCCCCGCATACCGAACTTACTGCTGTGTTGCGATCAGTTCCGCAAGCTTCTCGATGGTCGTGATCTCCTGCGTCAGTTCGATCTTGCAATCAAACTCTTCCTGCACCTGCATCACAAGTTCCATGATGTCAAGGGAATCAAGACCGATCTCGGTGAATTTGTCCGAAGCGGAAAGCTCCGACTCTTCCTTGTCAAGATACTCGGCAATGATATGGATGATCGTAGCGGTAATGTCCTTCATTTTGAAAACCTCCTGCAAAGTTCCCGCGTTTTGCGGGTTGTATTTTTCAAATCCGCCGCTATAATAATGTTGGGGGTAACCCCCAGGTCAATACCTATTATTTCAAAATTCGTTGAAGGAAAATGCCATGTCAGAGACTCAAAAAACAACCTCCGCGTACTCTGCCGAGTATACGCTGACCGTCGGCCAGTTCGCCAAATTATGCCGCACCTCAAGGGATACGCTCCGCTACTATTACGAGCAGAAGATCCTTATGCCGCGCGTCGATCCCGACAACGGCTACCACTACTATTCCGCATCGCAAATCAGTTCCTTCTTCTTCATTTCGACGATGCGGCAGGCCGGCTGTTCCATCCGCGAGATCACGGACATCATCTACAATCTTTCGCAGACGGACATCGTCGACCTCCTAAATGTGAAGATTCACGATATGCAGCGCGAGCTGATCAACCTCAATAAGAAAGTGAACGCGCTGCACCTCGGCACATGGATGATCGAGCAGTACGGCAATCATCGTTCCGGTGTGCCTTTCGTTGCATCCATTCCGCCGATCAGCGTTACCTCCACACCGGTGCATCGCCAGGAAGGGTCCTACCACGCCGCGGACATCGCCGGCGATATTTCGGTGCATCTGGCCAAATCCTACGAGGACGACAGTCTGATGACTTTCCCGTCCGGTGCCACGATTGCTTATGACGATTTCGTCAAAGGCAATTATGCTTACAATAATGTCATCACGCTTTCGCTGATGCCGGCCGATTACCGGAGTTCCTTCCCGCTTCCGTCAAGACGCGCCGTTCTGTGTGCGCACAGCCACAACGAACAGGATATCAGCCGCAGCTATAAAAAGATTCTCGCGTACCTGAAGCGGAACAAACTGAATGCCTGTTCCGACCTCTACTCGGTCAGTCTCATCAACCTTTACGACAACGAGACCAACCACCGCTATTACAAATATCTTCTGATCTGCGTGGAGTAGAACGCTCCGGAAGGGACTGTCACATTGTCCGAACAGACGCAAAAAACCTCCGCGCCGGATATTCCGGAACGGAGGTTTTCTTTCGTTTCTGTATTTACTGTTTTGCTTTCTTCGGTTCGGCCAGTCCGTACAAGAGCGCGGCAACCGCATACCCGGGGTAATTGCCGAACAGCAGGATCAAGCGGTCGGCTAGGAACGTTGCCTTTCTTATCACAAATAACAAAATGAGTGCGAGGGCGATGCTTATGATCACCGCTGCGATAAGCGGCCACCGCCATCCGCACAGCCAGTAAAGCAGATAGCATAAAAGCAATGCCACAGCCACACATATGCACGGGATTATGTAAGGAGACGCGGACGCCGAGCCGGACCTACTGCCGATCCAGGAAAGATACTTCTTAAGGTCCTGAACGCCCCGATCGTAAAAGTACCACCTTGCGCCGAGCATCAATGCTACGGCAGACGCCGCCCCGATGATCGGGAAGAAAGCGGTATAGGCGGGTTTTCGGGTAATGATCATAACGACATAAGCGATCAAGGCCATTATTCCGATTGCAACCAATAACAGGATGGTCATCGAGGCAAATGCCATCTCCGGGTCCTTCCAGCCCGGGAACGCCGTATGAATTCCGATCATAAGCAGCAGATACAGATTGATCAGTATTCCGAGTCCGGCGATGATCGACGCAAATGCCCGGAGTATGCTGCCGGGCTACTTCTTCGCAGGTTGCGTTGCCGGAATAATCGGAATGTCCGACCGCAGCAGCGCGGGATTCATCGCCGTCGCCGTGCCGTTCTGCTGATGCTGCGCCGCAATCTCCGGATACAGATCGTAAAGTCTCTCGATCACCGGTCCCTGCGTCGCGTTCTTATGGCGCCTTCTCGCGTTTCCAAGTGCGTTGGTGCCTCTGTTATAAAGGGCCCTGAATATAAACTCTAACAGCACGACCAGAAAGATGATCACGCCGACCGCAATCGTGCCTAATGCTATCCATAATCCCGGACCCATAAAAATGCCTCCTGACACATCTGAAATCTGCTTAAGACGAATCAAACAAAGATTATTAAATCCGTCTGAAACCGCAGCCGGAAATCCCGAAAAACCTCTCTCTAAAATATTCCAAAATACCCCATGCAATGCAAGGCAAAGCATGGGGTAAAATCTTTCTTCAAGTATGAGAAAAGGCTGTTTCTGCGTTTATCAGTGAATGAACTTCACGCTCAGCAGATGTCCGTTGCCGCCGCCGACCTTCGTAAGGTACAGTGCCGATACGCCGTCCGGAATCGGACAGGCAGCGCGGTACTTCACCCAGATGTCGGAGGAATCGACTTTGACGGTGCCGATAACCGGCCCGCCGAGTTCGGTGCGGACTTCGAAACTGTCGTGGATGTATCCGCGAACGGTCAGTTCGATTTCCTTCACACCCTTGAAATTGATGTACTTGAAGCCAATCGTCGTGCTCTCGCCGATGTTCGCTACGTAAGATGGACCTCTGTCCCCGTCCCTGCCGTCCATCGTTATGCGCGGCTGGTCGCCGATTCCGACAAGCCAGTGCATCGGCTCCGTAATCTCCTTGTTGAAGAGGTTGCAGGCGATGTATGCCGGAAGCTCTTCGGTGTCGCGGAGCGGACCGCCGTTCAGGCCGCAGGAGGTAATCTCCACCTGCTTGATCGAGCCGTCCGGAGCGAACTTCACCTCTTCCGCGCACCCCTGTCTCGAGTACCAGGTCGCGTTGGTCTGACGGTGATAGAAGATGTAACGCTTGTCACCGATCTGGATCAGACTGCCGTGGTTGTTCGCGCCGTACGCCGCGGGCGTCTCCGCATCCTTGTAACTGTCGATGTGGAAGTCGCTGTTGCTTACGATTACGCCACCGTAGGTAAACGGTCCCTCGGGACTGTCGGAGGTCGCGTAGCAAAGCTCATGCATCACCTCGGAGGAATAGATAAAGTAATACTTTCCGTCGAATTTGCGGATGGAACTTGCTTCGAAAAATGCATGGTTTTCAAAGCCGGTACCCTCGCTGTAGCAGGAGCCCGGAACGACAATCTTCGGTTCTTTTACAATCGTCAGCATGTCCGGTCCGAGAACGGTCAGCTGGGAGCCGTGACGGCTCTTGTCTCCGCGGCCGCAGAAGCCGGTGAAGAGATAGGTCACGTCGCCTTCCGTCAGCACGCCGGGGTCGAACTGCGGCTCGTCGCCCTCACGGTCGCCGAGTCTCGTGCCGTCCGCGTAGTGAACATAGCCGTAGAACTGATAACGTCCTGCCGGGGTGTCGCTTACCGCAACGGAAACGATGCCGACCTTGTCATAAACGTAGTAGAGATAGTAACGTCCGTCGGGCCCAACCGTAAGATCCGGCGCGTACAGGCACATATGCCCGTCTGCGTTAATCGGGTCGGCAGTCTTCGGGAAGATTACGCCCTCATAACGCCAGTCGCCGAGGTTGTTAACCGGCGCGGACCAGCATACATAGTCGCCCTGGCAGAATACATAGCCGTTGAACATGTCGTGGGAACCGTACACATATACGCGGTCGCCGAACACATACGGCTCGCCGTCCGGAACGAACTCCCAGTTCGGCAGGAACGGATTGTACGCCTGCTTGCGCTCCGGAATCGTCTGGTCGGTGATGACACCGATCATGAAATCGTTGAACGGCTTGTTCTCAAAGCTCGGCACACAGCCCTCCTTGAGGAAGTTCATGCCATAGTGCGAGCCGGTTCCGTAAGGCTTCCAAACCGGCATGTCACTACCGTCGGCATCCTTGCCGTTCGGGTCGCCGGTCTTGATGAAGTTCGTCAGGTAGTTGCACATTTGCCGCGCAAGGTCGAAATGATAGCCCTTGAACGGTCTCCAGCAGGCCGCAAGCGTCTCAAAGAAGAACCACAGGTCAACCGAATGGAACGTGCCGGGATTGTCCCAGCCCGGGATGTCCGGATTGAAATTGTAGTAGTACGAAGGCGCCTCGTTGTGGGCAAATGCAGCCTTAATCGCGCACTCTAATCCGTCGGTCGGAGCGAACATCTTGCCGTTACGTACATGCGCCTCCGGGAATGACATGAATGTGTCGTATTTGTCGCCGAGAGCCTCTTTCGCCTTCTTCTTGAAATCTTCTTCGTCATCGGCGAAGACGGCCGCCTTGAACTCATCACCGGTGTTGCCGGAAATCATCGGAACGTTCGCGTGCTCGCCCTTTAAGAACAGGATGTACGGGTCCTCGACCATGAACTTGTGGTCGATAGTCGGGGCAAAACGCGGGTGGGACTGGGCGAATTCGCCGTACTTGTCACGGATATAGAACGCGTCGAGGGCTCTTGCCTCCTCAAGCGTCTTAACGCCGAGAAATTCGAAAAATGCTTCACCGTTCGGCTCGTTCGCTTCAATCGTGCGAGGCGTGATGAAACCGTCAAGCATGTAAGGGCTCCGGATCATGCCGCTGTGCACGATTGCCTTCTGGAAGAGGCCGATGCTCTGCGGGCTCGTCAGCTGGTTCATAACGCTGCCGCCGCCTGCGGACTGGCCGCCGATGGTGATATTACCGGGGTCGCCGCCGAACGCCTTGATGTTACGGATAACCCACTTGATGCCCGCCTGCTGGTCGAGGTTACCGAAGTTGGTCGGAGCCTCGGGCGATTCCTTCGTAATCTCCGGATGCGAAATGAAACCGAACGCGCCGAGACGGTAGTTTACGCTTACGAAAACAACGCCCCGCTTCGCAATATTCTCGCCGTTGAACTCCATCTCCGGCGGATATCCCCACTGGAAACCGCCCCCGAAGAACCATACATAAACCGGCAGGTTGTCGGTGTCACTCTTTGCGTTGGTCCAAACGTTCAGATACAGGCAGTCCTCGTCCATCGGGATGTCCGGATCCACATGCCACTCACGGCAGTAGATATCCGTTCCGACGCCGGGCTGATCCTGCATCGAGATCGGTCCGAAACTGTAGCAGTCCCGAATGCCTTCCCAATCGGCTGCGGGCTGCGGTGCGCGCCAGCGGTTCTTTCCTACCGGCGGCGCGGCAAAGGGAATTCCCTTGAATACGCTGATGCGGGTGTTGTTGCCCGGCAGGCCGCGTACCATGCCATTTTCCGTCTTTACTACCTTTAACATTACCTATCCTCCAAATGATTCGTTGAGAAACCGGCAAATGCAAATGGTTAGATGCCGCTTCTCAGAATATGTTAATTATATCAAAATGGTTAAAAAAATGCAATGGCTGTTCAGCGTTTATTGCACCGCCTTCTCGAGTCTTTTCCACAGAATGATGCGGCTCTCAGACTCCTGAAACCATCTTTTTTCATTTGGTACAGACCGGGCAGAAGTTTTGGTCTTCCGGTCCGTACCCTCCCAGAGACGCTCCCTTCTGCAACAGGCTTACTACTTCGAGAAGTACAGACCGGGCGGTTCCTTTTTGGCTTACGGTCCGTACTATCTGAAGCCTTTCTTTCGAATTCCGACTCAGCCATGATTCTTTTGAGACAAAAGGTACGGACCGGCTACAATCTTACTGATCCCAGTCCGTACCTTTTCAAGAAAGTACCTCTTTCACATCTCGCTCCTATAAAAGAGCGTACGGACCGGATGGCAATTATGCCCTCACGGTCCGTATGTTTCAAGATTCTACTCTTGTAGAATCGCCATTATTCATCAATACTCAAACCTTATACTGCTTTCGGTCATCATTCATCACTTCTCACACCATTTACTGCTTCCGGTAATTATTCATCAATTCTCACACCTTATACTGTTTCCTGTAATTGTTCGGCGTCATCCGCTCGTAGCGGCCGAACACGGTAGAGAAGTAAGAAGCGCTTCGGAAGCCGCACCGCTCGGCGATTTCCGACATCGGAAGGTCGGTGTTGAGGATAAGTTCCATCGCCATGTTGAGGCGGATTCTGGTCACATACTCCGTAAAATGCACCTCCATGTGCTCCTTGAAAATCCGGCACATGTGCTGCTGCGATACGCAGATGTTT
>JAEEGI010006532.1_pt1 | contig 26298 bp, 21 predicted proteins | sample 8958751 | NCBI WGS metagenome assembly JAEEGI01 (sample SAMN16246545, study PRJNA631951) | gut metagenome | biome: gut microbiome; feature: rumen; material: KS-attached | host: Bos | place: Iran: Karaj | collected 2018-10 | reverse complement strand
TGCGGGCGGACCCGGAGGTCTCCGCCCGGCGGTTCTTTGAGCGGCCGGACCGGGAGAAGCAGTTCCTGTCCCGTCTGATCCTGGAGGAGCCGGATCCGGAGCGGGCCATGGCCAACTACCGGCGCTGCCTGGAGCGGATCAACTCCCGGGAGCGGTACGACCGCTTCCTGCGCGCGGGCTTCCCCGTGATCCTCCGGGACGACGCCCGGAGCGTCGGGGAGACCCTGGCCCTGGCGGAGGAGATCTTCTCCCTCCGCTGACGGGCAAAAGGAGGAACGGCGCCGCCGGGAGCGGCGCCGCCGTATAGCGGGAGGAGAATGCCATGATCGATACCTCTGCTCTCAGCAGGCGGTACGCCGTCCGCCGTCTGCACGAGACGGACGCGGAGGACGTCCTGGACCTGTGCCGGGGAAACGCCCAGTACTACGACTACTGCGGCGCCGAGCCCACAATGGAACAGGTCCTCAGCGACCTGCGCGTCACGCCGCCGGGCGTCGGTCCGGCGGACAAATACTACGTGGGCTTCTATGAAGGCGGCCATCTGGTCGCCGTTCTGGACCTTATCGACGGCTACCCGGACCCGGACACGGGGTTCATCGGGTTCTTCATGGTGGACGCCTCTGTTCAGAAGCAGGAGGTCGGGAGCGGGATCATCCGGGACGTCTGCGCATACCTGAAGGAGACCGGAAAGAGAAGGGTCCGTCTGGCCATGGCCGAGGACAATCCCCAGGCGAAGCATTTCTGGAAGAAGAACGGCTTTCTGGTCGTCAGCCGGGCGGCCATGGACGGCTGGACCGCCCTGGTGGCGGCAAAAACGCTGTAGGGGTCTTTCCGCGTGCCGGATCTCCGGGATCCCTGCCTGTCTTTCGGATAAAACCGGCCCGGACCGATGATCGGAACGGAAATGCCGGACTTGCCTGTCAAATCAACTGTTTTTATGGGGGATACTATGAACGATTCTGACTATATCATCCGCGCCGAGCGGAGAGAGGATCACCGGGCGGTGGAAAACCTGATCCGGGAGTCCTTCTGGAACGTCTACCGCCCCGGCTGCAGCGAGCATTACGTGATCCACGTGCTGCGGGACGACCCGGCCTTTGTGGGGGAGCTGGACTTCGTCATGGAGAAGGACGGCCGCATCATCGGCCAGAACATGTTCATGCGGACCGTCATCGACGCCGACGACGGCAGGGTCATCCCCGTCCTCACCATGGGGCCCATCTGCATCGCCCCGGAGCTCATGCGAAAGGGTTACGGCAAGAAGCTGCTGGACTACTCCCTGGAGCGGGCGGAGGAGCTGGCCTTCGGCGCGGTGCTCTTCGAGGGCAATATCGGCTTTTACGGAAAGAGCGGCTTCGACTACGCCCGGAAATTCGGCATCCGCTACCACGATCTGCCGGAGGGGGCGGACGACTCCTTCTTCCTCTGCCGGGAACTGATCCCGGGCTATCTGTCCGGCGTCACCGGCGTATACCGGACGCCCCCGGGATACTACGCGGACGACGCGGACGTGGAAGCTTTCGACAGGGCCTTCCCGCCGAAGGTGAAGCTGCGCCTGCCCGGTCAGATCTTCGATTGAGTATTTATGTAAACCTATCGCCGCCCCGGTTCGGCGCATAAAGACAAACGGACGTGACCGTTTCGGTCACGTCCGTTTCGCATATCCCGCTATGCCGGGCCCGCCGGCCGGAGGGGCTCAGTCCATCGCCGGCAGGGTGAGGTCCGCCCGGAACAGATCGCCGTCCACCGTCAGGTCCAGGGAGCCGCCCTGCAGCTCCATCAGACTGCGGGCGATGTTCACTCCCGGGAGACCACGTGGGCAACGTGTCCGGCATACGCCTGGATCCCGTCGTATTCCAGATGCGGCAGGGCGGCGATCTCCCGGGCCAGCGCCAGATAGGCCGCCGGGTCCGTGACGCCGCAGCGGTCCATGCCGATGTCGTATTCCGCGAGACAATGGATGGTGGTCCCGGCCCCGGCGGCCGCCCGGGAAAGGTCCCCGGCGTTGTCCGGATCGTCCACGCATACGGTCAGCCGGCACCGCCCCGCCAATGCGGCCAGACGCTCTATCTTGCACGCCTCCACCACCTGGTTGGCGATCAGGACGTCGGGGATGCCGTTCCGCACAAGGTCCTCCGCCTCGCTCAGCTTGGCGCAGGTGATGCCCACGGCGCCCAGCTCCATCTGCCGGCGGGCGATGGCGGCGCACTTGTTGCTCTTGTAGTGGGGGCGAAGGCGCACCCTTTTCCCGTCCAGCAGGGCGTTCATCCGCGCCATGTTTTCCTCCATGGCGTCCCGGTCCGCGATCAGAGCCGGGGTGGGCAGATCCCGGATCCTCATCTCTCTCCTCCTCCCGCTCGTCCGTCGTCTACGGATGTAGTTAACATAATATCGCGCCCCCTTACCCCAGCAGCAGCGTCCACAGGAACACGGTGGGGATGGACAGCAGGGTCGATATGACCACCAGCTTGGTGGCGTACTCGCTGTCGGCCCCGTATTTCTCCGCCAGGATGCTGGTGGTGGCGCCGGCCGGCATGGCCGTCAGCAGCACGCTGATTTTGAACACCATGGGGTCCACCGGCAGGAACCGCAGCAGCAGCCAAAAGAGGGCCGGCATCAGGACCAGACGGTGCAGGGAAAACCGGTAGACGCTCCCATCCCGGAAGCTGCGCGGCTCGATCCGGGCGAGGATCATGCCCACCACCATCATGGAGCCCGCCGTGTTGCACTGGGCCAGCGCCCGGACCGGGGCCAGCACCGCCGCCGGCAGCTTCACGCCGGTCAGCATCAGCGCCAGGCCCAGGGTGCAGGAGATGATGCAGGGGTGGGTCAGGATCCGCTTCGCCATCTGCCTCCGGTCCCCGGTGCCGGCGAAGAGGGCTACCCCGCCCGACCACATGATGATCCGCAGGGGCGTCAGATAGACGCTGGCCATGGCCAGGCCCTCCATGCCGTAGAGCCCCTCCACCAGGGGATTGCCGATGAAGCCGGCGTTGCTGACGATGGAGGCGTACTGGAGGCATTTCCGCCGCCCCTCCGGGGCCCTGCGGTACATGAGCCGGCCGTAGAAGTGGCTGACCAGCTGGATGGCGCAGGCGATCAGGAAAATGCTCACGTAGGAGACGAGCCTGTCCCGGTCCGCCCCCGTCTGGAAGGCCACCAGGATGTTGCAGGGCAGGAACAGATAGAGCACCAGATCCGTCAGGTTCCTCTGCCCCTCCGGCCCCACCAGCTTCAGCTTCCGGAACAGGAAGCCCGCGGCGATCAGGGTGAAGATGGTCAGCTGCAGCGACAGGATGGCGGATATTCCATTTTGCGTTTCCATGCCTCTCACCGGCTTTCCCGCTTCTTCTGTCTCTGACATCAGTATATCACCCGCCCCTGTCATGTCAACGATAGTTTCCCCTCGTCCCCGGAAAACGCGCTTTCCTTTTTCCCGCCTCCGTGCTATACTGGACGGGAGAAAAACACCGGGGAGGGATCATGTTATGTTAACCATCAACGCGGAACGTCTCATTTCCCGCATCCATGAGCTGGGCGCCGTGGGCCTGGACGGCCAGGGCCGCCGGACCCGTCTGGCGGCCTCGGACGAGGACAAGGCCGGCCGGGAGCTGGCGGCCTCCTGGATGGAGGAGGCCGGCATGCGCCTCGTCGTCGACTGTGTGGGCAACCTCTTCGGCATCTGGGAGACGGAGGAAAACCGGGACCAGGCCCCCGCCATGACCGGCTCCCACATCGATACCGTCATCAACGCCGGGCAGTACGACGGCTGCCTGGGCGTCATCGCCGGCATCGAGGCGGTGCAGACCCTGCGGGAGGCGGGGATCCGGACGAAGCGCCCCGTGGCCGTGTGCGCCTTCACCAACGAGGAGGGCGTCCGCTATCAGCCGGACATGATGGGCTCCCAGGTCTTTGCCGGTATCCTGTCTCCGGAGGCCGCCCTGGCCGCCGTGGGCACGGACGGCACCGTCCTGGGCCGGGAGCTCCAACGCATCGGCTGCGCGGGGTCCGCGGAGCCCGGCTTCCTCAGGCCCTGCAAGTTCGTGGAGCTCCACATCGAGCAGGGCCCCATCCTGGACGCCGAGGGCGTGGCCATCGGGGCCGTGGAAAACCTGCAGGGCATCTCCTGGCACCGGATCACCATCCGGGGCCGGCAGAACCACGCCGGCACCACCCCCACCCGCCTGCGGATCGACGCGGGGCTGGCCGCCGCCAAGGTCAACGTGTTCCTCCGGCAGCGCTGCACCCTCCCCGGCTCCCGGACCGTGGCCACCGTGGGCACCATGGCCCTGTCCCCCAACGCCGTCAACGTCATCCCGGATACGGCGGTCTTCACCGCGGACATCCGCAACCCGGACGAGGAGCGGCTGCAGGCGGAGGAGCAGGCCCTGTTCGACTTTCTGCGGGAGCTGGAGCGGACCGACGGCGTCACCTGGTCCGCCGAGCGCCTCACCCGCTGCCGGCCCGTCCTCTTTGACCGGGGGATCGTGGAGCTGGTGGAGAAGGCCGCGGCGAGGCGGGGCCTCAGCTGCCGCCGGATGACCTCCGGCGCCGGCCAGGACGCCCAGATGCTGACGCGCCTGTGCCCCACCGCCATGATCTTCGTGCCCAGCGTGGACGGCGTCAGCCACAACCCCGCCGAGTACACCCGGGACGAGGACCTCGTCGCCGGCGCCAACGTCCTTCTGGACGTGATGGCGGAGCTGGCGGAGGCCGGGGCCTGACCGGCGCGCCCGGAAGCCGCCGGCAGCGGGAAATCCGGGACAAACCGGGGGCCGTCCTCCCGGAAACGGCAAAACGGACAGAAAGAAAGCGGGAAGGATCCGGTCGATCCTTCCCGCTTTTCCCTGTTTTCCCGGCGCTTCAGGCCCTCAGGCGGCCCCTTACCGGCTCTTTTTGCCCCTGCCGCGGCGCTCGTAGTCCTCGGCGATGGGGGCCGACCAGTTGCCGGGGATGGGCCTGCCCTTGCGGAAGCCGCCCACCGTCTGGCTGACCACGGCGAAGTTCAGATTGGTGCCGGCGCTGTCGCACTCGTAGCGGACGGCCCGGTCCTCCCGGATGCCGAAGGTCCGGGCGGTGGAGATAGCGTCCATATTGGCCCCCAGGAACAGGAATTCCCAGCCGTACTTCTCCTGCTCCTTCTTCACCATCTTCTGCACCTGGGCGTAGGTGTAGCGCTTGCTGGCGTTCTCCAGGCCGTCGGTGGTGATGACGAAGATGGTCTTGCCGGGCCGGTCCTCCTCCCGGGCGTACTTGTGGACGTTGGCCACGTGATGGACGGCGCCGCCGATGGCGTCCAGCAGGGCGGTGCAGCCCCCCACCCGATACTGCCGGTCGGTCATGGGCTCCACCTTCCGGATGTCCACCCGGTCGTAGAGCACCGTGCACTCGTCGGCGAAGAGGACGGCGGAGAGCAGCGCCTCCCCCTCCTCCTTCTTCTGCTTGTCTACGAAGGCGTTGAAGCCCCCGATGGTGTCCGACTCCAGGCCCGCCATGGAGCCGCTGCGGTCCAGAATGAATACGATCTCGGTCAGATTGTTGTTCATGCTCGTTCCTCCTTCAAATGTTCCGTACAAATGGGTTTCCCCTGCTTTCGGTATGAATCATACCAAAGGCAGGGGAAATTGTTGTCATCTGTCGGTTGACATTTTCAGGGGGCGCCGGGGGCGGGGCCGAGGCCCGCCGCGGCGGGGCTGATGGGCGCTATCGGGCGCCGCGGGACAGGAAAAACTCCAGGAACAGCCGGCAGCCGTCCTTTAGGCTGGAGGTGTCCAGCCACTCCTCCCGGGTGTGGCAGCCGCCGCCCACGCAGACGCCCAGGCAGACGGCGGGGATGCCCGCCGCCAGGGGGACGTTGCAGTCGGTGGAGCCGGCGGCAAAGACCGGCTCCCGGCCGGTGACGGTCCGGACGGCGTCGCCGGTCCGCCGGATCAGATCCGCCATGGCCTCCGGGTCCACGTCGCCGGAGCAGGGCCTCCCGCCGATCAGCTCCACCGTGACCGGCGCGTCCGCCGGCGTGCCGCGGCGGACGGTATCCTCAAAGACGGCCTTCATCTTCTCCAGGCAGCTCCGGCTGTCCGAGCGGTACTCGTACAGCAGCTCCGCGCTCTGGGCGATGGTGTTGACGGAGGTGCCGCCGGAGATGACGCCCACGTTGTAGGTGGTCCGGCTGTCCCCCTCTGTGGGCACCTCCACCCGGTAGAGCCGGTCCACCAGGGTGGCCAGCACCTGGATGGCGTTTCGTTTCCCGAAGCCGCTGAAGGAGTGGCCGCCCTCCGTCGCCGCCGTGACGGCGTACCGATGGGAGCCCACGGCCCGGGTCACGACGTTCTCCAGGCGGGAGTCGTCCAGGGTGATCAGCTCCCGCATCCGCCGGCCGTACCTCTCCACAATGGCCCGGCAGCCCTTCAGGTTCCCCAGGCCCTCCTCGCAGGAGTTGGCCACGAAGACGATCCCCCCGTCGGTGGGGAGCTCCCTCTGCATGATATACCGGGCGCAGATCATCAGCACCGCCAGGTTGGCGGTGTCGTCCGTGACGCCGGGGCAGTACATCATATCCCCCTCCTCCCGGAAGGGCAGGGGCTCCGTGTCCGGGAAGACCGTGTCCGTGTGGGCCATGAACACCGTCAGGTCGCCGTCCTCCGTGACGCGCCAGGGGCAGATCACGTTCAGGGCCTCGTCGATCTCCACGTTCTCTCCGCCATTCCGCCGGAACCAGTCCCTGCAGAAGGCGGCCCGGGCCTCCTCCCGGTGGGAGGGCGCCGGGATGGCGCACAGGTCCCGGATCAGCTGCCGGAGCTCCGGCTGGACCTCCCGGATATACCGCTCCATATCCGCTGTCAATGCCATTTTTTTGCCTCCTTCCCCGCCTCAGCTGGTTTTCAGCAGCGGAAGCCCGCAATCATAGAGGGCGTCGTTGATGAGGTTCACGTCGTAAGTCCGGCGCTCGATGTAGTACTGGACCACCAGGTCCGACTTGCTGCTGCGGCTCAGGGCATAGCCCGCCTTTCCCAGCAGGGTCTGGGTTTGAGCCAGGTCCAGCTTCAGCCCGATGGCCAGCTGGATCACCGTGCCCTTCTGGGGCTGGGCCTCCTTGTTGTTGAGGATCTTGTGGAACCGCTGGCGGCTCATCCGGGCCCTGTGGTACACCACGGAGTCCTTCTCCCCGCACTCCTGCAGCAGGGACAGCAGGTAGTCGGTGAAGCCGGACTCCCGGGTCCGGAGGAACTCCTCCAGGCTTCCGGCGGCGGAATCCTCCACCGCCGGGCGGACGGTGAACACGCTGCCGACGGAGGGGGCCCTCCGCCTCTCCCTGGCCGCCGCGGCGGGCGGGGCAGGCCTCCTTTTCCCCCCGGAGCCGGAAGGCGGGGCCGCCTCCCGGGGGGCGGCCGACAGGTTCGGCATATGCTGCAGCTGCCGGCGGCGCCGCAGATACTGCTCCCGGCGGCGCTCCTCCGGGCTGACCGGCAGATCGCCGTGGGCGGCGCCCGGCCCGTCGTCCGGGGCGGGGACGCCGTACTCCTCCCGGTTCCGCGCCTCCACGTAGTTGTCGTCGATAAAGCTCTTCAGATCGGCGAACAGGCCGCCGGCCTTCTCGAAGGCGGCGCCGCTGAAGAGCACCAGGTAGATCTGCATCCGGTGGTGCAGGGCGAACTCCGAGATGGCCCGGACCGCCGTCAGCAGGGCGTAGTCGTGGGGGAAGCCGTAGGTGCCCGCCGCCATCAGCGGGAAGGCCACGGACCGGCACCTCAGCTTCAGGGCCAGGTTCAGGGCCGCGTCATAGGCCCGGCGCAGATCCTCCATCTCCCCGTGATTTCCGTCCTGCCAGGCGGGGCTCACCGTGTGGAGTACGTATTTCGCGGGCAGGTCGAAGGCGGGCGTCTCCACGGAGCGGCCCACGGGGATGTCGCCGATCCTCTTCCGGGCCTCCAGCAGTTTCGGGCCCGCCGCCTTGTGGATGGCGTAGTCGGTGCCGGCGCCGATGATGGGCTCCGGGTTGGCCGTGTTGACGATGGCGTCCACACGCATCTTCGTGATGTCGTTTCGTACGATCTCATAGGGCATGACTTTCACCTCCTTGCTTCGTCTCGCTTTCCGTCTCCATTGTATTACGGTCCGGCGGCAATTGCAAGGGCGCCGTCCCGGCGGGCGATTGACAGGTCTGATACAATGGAAGCAGAATCGACCGCCTGCGGGCGGAGCACGGGAGAGGGGGCGCGGATATGAATCGGACGGACGAGCGGCGCGGCGCAGAGGCGGAACGGCTGACGCGGGAGGCCATGGCCGACGCCGGCGTCAGCGACCGGGAGCTGGAGCTGCGGCTGAAGGAGCTGTACGGTCTTGCCCCGGAGGAGCTGCCCCGGCTGACGGACCGGGGGCGGAGCGGGATCGACCCCCTGGTGTTGGCCTGGCTGCTGACGGTCCACGAGACGCCGGGCAGGTCCGGGGATCCCCTGGGCTTCCGGCTCCGGTACGCCGGGCCCGGGCCGGAGGAATCCGCCGCCGAGATCGCCGCGCTGCCGGCGCCCCGCAGTCTGCAGGGGGCTCTCCTGGACCTGGCGGACCGGTGGCTGGGCGTCAGCGGCTCCGGGCGGCTCATGTACCTGGCCTACCCCGTCTGCCGGTATGCCGACGAGGACGCCATGGAGGAGCTGGTGAACCGGGCCGTGAAGCGGTACGGGGACGTGAGCCGCAGCGAACCGCCGTCTCTGCGGGTCTTCCGGGACGCCTGTCTCCGCAGCAGGACCCGCTCGGCCATGCTCTTTGCCGGCCGGGCCGGGGACATGGGCGGGTATCTGGCCCTTCGGGTCACGGAGCGGAGCCATCCGGAGGCCTTCGTCATCCGGGACGGGATCCTGACGGAGTACCGGGGGCCCGGCGGGGACGTGGTGATCCCCTCGGGCGTCACGGCCATCGGTGAGCGCGCCTTCGCCCTCGCGGGGAACCGCTCCGATGCGGCGACCGGGGCAGACGCCGCGGGGCGGGATGACCGGGGGCTTCCCCGGGAACGGCGCCTCACCAGCGTGATGATCCCGGACAGCGTCAGGAGCATCGGCGACTGCGCCTTCGCCGACTGCCGCTTCCTGGGCGGCGTCACGGTGCCGGAGAGCGTGGAGCGGATCGGCGAGGGGGCGTTCCGGGGCTGCAAAAGGCTCGCCTGGGCCCGTCTCCCGGACGCGCTGGAGGAGATCGGCAGCCGACTCTTCTCCGGATGTGTAAATCTTGAACACTTTACAGTTCCCGCCGGAGCAGGGGCCATCGGCGACTACGCCTTCGCCGACTGCCGCGCCCTCAGATCCGTCGCGCTGCCGGAGGGTCTCCGGCGCGTGGGCTGCGGGGCCTTCCTCCGCTGCGGGAGTCTCGTCAGCGTGGAGATCCCGGCCGCCGTGGAGCGGATCGGCGACTGCGCCTTCGCCGACTGCCGGGAGCTGTGCAACGTCTGGATGGCCGAGGGTCAGGCGGACGTGGGGCGGCACGCCTTTGCCGGCTGCAGCGATCTGTTCGAGATCCTGGAGCCGTGAAAAAACCGGGCGCCTCGCCCGAGAAACGAAACGACAGAATACCGGACTGCTGCGGCGCAGCAGTCCGGTATTTTCGTACTCTCATGGGGATCTCTCCGCCCGCCGGGGGCGCTCAATAGATGGTCTTCAGGTCCTCGGGGCGGACGCCGTACTGCCGGCAGAAGGCCTCCAGCTCCCGCCGGGAGTTGGCCGCGGCGTACTCGCGGAACACGCCGGTGGAGCGGTCGATGAAGCCCAGCGACATCTCCCGGGTGCAATAGCTCCGGCGGACGGCGGGCTGCTGCTTCTCCGGGTCGTAGGGCGTCGTTTTCTCTCTGCGGAACCAGCTCATCCTTACCTCTCCTCTCCCCGCGGGGTCGTCTTTCTGTAAACTGATATCACTTTACATATACTGCGGTCAATCGTCAAACCAGGCCACGGCCCGGACGGGAGATCCGTCGCAGTCCCGGATCCGCAGGGGGAAGCAGCTGAAGTGGAACAGGCCGGGGCCGCACTTGTCCAGGCTGCAGAGGTTCTCGATGTTGACGATATTTTTCTCCCGGAAGAGCTTTTTATGGCGGGTCAGCGCGGCGTCGGCGATGGGATCCACGCTGATGACGTCGAAGCCGATGCCCTTGTAGCCGCCGGCCAGGACGTGGTCCAGCACCTGGTCGTCGATGCAGGGGAAGTCGCCGAAATAGGACGCGTCGCCCCAGCGGGCGTCCCAGCCCGTGCGGAAGAGCAGGAAGTCCGCCCGGTCCGCGTCCTCCCCGTACCGCCGGAGCAGGTCCATGGTGATGGGCTCCCCCTCCCCCAGGCCGGAGCAGTCCACCACCAGAGCCAGGCCGATGAACTGCTCGGGCGGCAGCTGATCCAGGGTGGGCCGGCCGGGGAACAGGTGGGCCGGCGGGTCCATATGGGTGCCGGTGTGGCTGTACATGGTGATGAGGGTCTCCCGGAAGCCGTCCCGCTCGCAGGTGGTGGCGGTTTTCAGCGACGGCGGCTCCGTGCCGGGATAGACCGGCATATTCTCCTCGATCACGTGGGTCAGGTCGATCACTCGCATGGCGTTTTCTCCTTTTTCCCGCCGGGCGGGCCCGTTTTCTTCCCTTTTCTTCCCTTTCACTCCACAGTATGCCACTTTCTCCCACTTTGCGCAACTATTTTCCCACCCGGTCCCCCCTTTCCCCATTCCGCGCCGTTTTCCGGCCGCCGGGCCCTTCCTTTCCCCCCTGCTCCGCAGGCGAAAAAACTTGCAATCAAAGTAAATATTTAATATAATAAAGTGAAATTGACAGTACATGGGAAGAGGTGTTTCCTGTGATCGACAAGCAATACGGCGGCACGCTCCTCTATTGGGGCCACAGGGTGGCGGTCCGGTACGCGGACGGCACCGGCGCGGAGGGATTTCTGGCCCCGGACGCCGGCGGCGTCCTCTGCCTGGACGGCGCCCCCCTCCGGCCGGAGCAAGTGGCCCAGCTGCGGATCATCGGCGTATGCGCCGGTCCGCCGGACAAGGACGGGAACTATCTGTTCCGCAGCCTGATCCACGGACGGGGCGCCTACCGCTTCCCCCCCGACGAGCCCGGCGCGGCGGAGATCCTGAACCGCCTCCGGAACGCGAGAGTCCTCTGCGAGGCGGACGCGATCCTGGAGTACGAGGGACAGAGCGGTACGATCCTGGCCCGCGACCTGCGTCTGCGCCGCGTCCGCCATCAGGATCTCAGGGCCGGACGGCTGGTGGATTGCATCACCGAAGACGGCGCCAAGCGGGAGGGCACGGTGCTGGCGGTGCTGGACGACGGGTTCGTCCTGGAAATGGGATCTCCTTTACAGCCGGCTCCGGAGCTGATCTCCTATGACGCCGTGCGGGAGATTCGGCTCCTGAAGCGGCAGACGGAGGCCGGCTCCCGGGAGATGAACGCGGGCCTTGACGCCGGGGAGCGGATCGGCCTGCTGTACTACATCAGTGAAAACGGAGCCTTCATCGGAGAGTGCATCCAGAACGGGACGGTCGTCAATCGCGAGGCCTTCTACTGGAACAGAGGAGAGCACTCCTTCCGTACGGACGAGGTCTATCTGGTCCGCTATACCGCGGATCAGCAGGCGGCGAGGGAGGCCGGCAAGGCTCCTCCCGCCCGGTGCGTCATCCCCCTGACGGGGAAGAACGGGGAGATGATCAGCTTCCCGAAGCAGTATTACTCCGAGCTGCGCCTTCTGCCGGAGGGCGCGGCCCCCAAGCCGGAGCCCGGCCAGGTGCTGATCCCGGCAGGCGGGCGGCTCATCGCCGCCCGGCAATCCGGGCTTTTGGAGTCCATGGCCAGGGAGCTGCTGGGAAAAACCGTCTTCGCCTCCCTCAGAGACGGCGAGTCCGTATGCGGACGGCTGGAGGACGTGTCCGGCGGCGGGATCTCCGTGGCCACCTGCTTTGAAAAAGAGAGCCGCCGCGTCGACTTCTTCGATCTGGCGGAGCTGCTGTCCTTCGGCCACATCACCTCCCTCACCGGGGAGGGCGGCGTCGTCGACGGCAGGTTCCGCTTCCGGATGGTCGATCTGCGCAGCGACTGGGACCGGGACGTTTCCCGCCTGAGGGTCGGGGCGGCCGTGTGCTTCCGGCCGGTCAAAACGGCCGCCGGGGTCTTCGCCGCCAAGGACGTCATGTGCATGGAGGAGGAGACCGACGAGCGCTACGCCGGCGCCGCCCAGGTCAACGGCGAATACGTCTACCGCTTCGGGCAGGACCCCAAGGTCCTGTGCGGCGAGGAAGGCGGACGGGACCTGTGGTTCCCGTGGGATAACGGCGCGGTCTACCAGGTGCGTATGCACAGGGCATGGCGCCGGGCGCCGGGCGACCGGAGAGAGATGGAGTGGGTGGAGAGCTATGTCCGCTTCGTGCCGGAGGGCGTGAAGACCCTCCGCTGCCTTCCGCTGGATCCGCTGCCCGCGGGGATGGAGTACGCCATCGCCTGGCGCAACCCCGGCGACGACACGCTGACCATCTACCGCAACGCCTATCACAACAGCCGGAAGATCCCCATGGACCTGGCCTTCGGAAAGGCGGATACCGGCCGGAAGGCAGCCTATACGGTCCCCATGAGCTCCGTGGGAGAGCTGGGCGGGGAGAGCATCCCCCTGGAGATCATGCTCTCGTCCAGAAGGGATACCGTGAACATCCATCGTTTCCTGGTGCGCTACACCCCCCTGGAAGGCAACGGCATCGAGCCCGACTCCATGGAGGTCCTGCGCTCCTTCCGCTACCCCGCGCTGGCCGGATTCCGTTTCCGGCCGGATCAGAACGCCGTCTCCCTGGTGCTCTGCACCGACGATCCCCCTGTGCAGGGGGGAGCCTTCCTGCTGAACCGGGCCTTCAGCCGCACGGACCTGGCCAGCTTCGGCAGAGAGGCCGTGGATTTCAGCACGCTGCAGGCGGACAATGTGAACGCCGCCCGGGAGCTGCTGGACAGCAGCAGCGGCACCGGCCTGGAGGGACTCCGCCTGGCCGCGGCGGCCAAGCTCCGCTTCATGATCTGGGACCACACCAGCGGCTGGGACGACCGGGCCAAGCTGAGGGCCGTCCTCTCCCCCGCGCTGAACACCATCGGCCGCATCCGGTCCCAGGGGCGCTCCGCCGAGCAGCAGGAGTGGGCCCGGTTCCTCTACATGCTGTCCCTGCGGGTGGATCCCAGATCCCAGAACGCCTATACCTGGTTCGTGGCCTCCCTGGCCTACCAGCTGAATCCGCGCCTTGCCTTCCTGTCCAGACTGCGGACGCTGCAGGAGGTCACCCTCGCCATCGTCCGCGCCGACGTAAGCGACAGCTTCTACGACGCCATGACGGCGGGCATCATGATGCTCTTCGTCCCCATGCCCTTCGAGAGGGCCGACAGCGGCGATAAGTTCCGGGAGCTGGTGGATCCGGACGCGGGGCGGAAGACCATGGACGAGCTCCTCCGCAATATGGACACCGGGTTCCGCGCCCGCTACCAGGCCAGCCTGGAGCGGCTGGTCCAGGAGCCCTCCTCCGCCGGGACCCTGGAGGACCTGCTGCGGCAGGCCGTGGAGCAGTGCAACGCCTTCCGGGACCTCTTCACCGCCAATTACGAGCCCGGGCAGTATGAGGAGGAGCTGGACAGGCGGTTGGCGGACCCCCGCGCCAGACTTGTGGTACCCAACCGGAGCCGGGTGAACGACCGGTTCCACACCATGCTGGAGCGCATGCACGACACCTCCGAATACGATATCTTTCCCCGGCGAAAGGCCTCCTTCGAGAGGGCCCAGGCGGCCAAGAAGCAGGTGAATCTGTACCAGGAGACCTGCCTGTACCAGTATCTGTACGCGCCCGTCATGTCGCAGGCCGTCGGACGACTGATCTTCGCCATGAAAAAGTACGCCGATTACTCGCGGCCCGTTCTCACCTTCAACGGCTGCGACGTCATCGGGGTGCGGGGCGAGCTGCTGCATCTGCGCCTGTCCATCGCCGTTCCGGATGCCGCTCCCATGCGGCAGAACGCGGAGAACGTCTCGGTGCGGATCCTGTTCTCCGACGACTATGAGATCCTGCCCAACGACGAGAGGGGCGACTCCCCCTCCACCGAGCGGTCCTCGGTGGACGTGAGCGTCAGCGGCTCCATCGCGTTCATCCTCAAGTCCATCCCCGCCGGACGGGCGGAGGCGGGCGTCGATTTCCTGATCCGACCCAAGGATCCGGCGGCGGACAGCTGGACGCTGACCGCCTCAATGGTCTACGGCTGGGCCTGGGATACCTCCGGCAACTACAGGGCCGACGACGCGGTGGGGCGCAACAGCAGCCGGGTCGACTGGACGGAGCTGACCTTCTCCCGGCCCCGGGAGCTCCCGCCCCTCTCCCAGCGGCGGGCGGGCCTGTTCCACGCGAAATTCGACAGTCATATCGAACGATATATCCGGGATCTGAGCAAGGAGGATCCCGACAGCCCCCAGATCCCGGCCTTGAGGCGTATCCTCCGCAACCGGTACCGGGACGTGGAGGCCGTGACAGACGCCTTCCGCGACCCGGCCTTCCCCGACACGCTGGCGGACGAGGCCCAGATGGTGATCCTCCAGGGACAGTGGCGCGTGGGCAAATCCACCGTGCTGAATCGTATCGGCAACCGGATCCGGGAGATCGATCCCCAGGCCGTGGTGCTCAGCATGAACATGCCCTTCGTCAACCGGGAGGGCAAGGCCGTCTCCACCTTCAGCCGGGCCTTTGCCCAGGCCCTCCTGAACGTCTGCGCCGCCGCGGACATCCGGCTGCTGCCGGAGGACGAGATGGACAAGGTCATAGAGTTCAGCGAGTGCCGCCGGCTGCTGAGCCGGTGGATGAGCGCCCATCCCGGCGTGCGCGTGGTGCTGCTGCTGGACGAGTTCACCCATCTCTACGCCGACATGCGGGCCGGAAAAGCCGCCCGGAGCGACCTGAAGGAGCTGGTCACCTTCCTGATCTCGGACGAGTGGAAGCTGCTGACCGTGGCGGTGGGCGGCGAGTTCACCTCCCGGATGCTGGGGCTGCTGGACGGCAACACCATCCAGAAAATGCCCAAGATCGTAAACCTCCAGTATCTGGACGAGGCCCGGGTCCGGGATTTCGCCCGGTTCGTCATCGGCGAGGAGCGGTTCGGAGCGGAGGGCTCCGGCGCCTCCGACGCCGCGCTGAGCCGGCTCTATGATCTGACCCGGGGCAATATGTTCCTGCTGCAGGAGTTCTGCTCGGATCTGATCAAGACGGCCACGGAGGACGCGGACAAACAGGCCGAGGCCGGCAGGGATTGGGACGAGAACCTGGTCTTTACAAACCGCTGGATCGACCGGACGCTCCGCCAGGTCGCCGCGGGTATGAACGAGCTGGGGAAAAAGCACCGGTTCGACTTCCTGTGGAACCCCTTCAACGAGGATGAAAACAGCGCGGACGTGTCCGACCAGAAAACCGTCTCCCTGCTGGAGAACGAACACGTTTTCGAGGACTACCGGAACATCTTCCGGGGGATCATACATGTGGCGGACGGAGATACCCACACCTTCCACCGGCAGACGCTGAAGGAGCTGCTGACGGAGGGCGAAGCCGCCGTCATGACGCCGGAGACCTTCGAGGAGCGGTTCCTGGCCCTGTTGGAGACCCGAAAGGTGCTGGAGCGGGTGGGCTACTCCGAGCGGTGCTACCGCATCGCGGTGGACCTGTGCTTCATCCTGCTGTACCTCTCCCGATAATTCTGCCGATATATGGAGGACAATCATATGGATCAGATCAACGACGTGCTGGAGTTCTTCTCCATGGGGATCAAGCTCCTGAGCAACTACTATTCCGCGGACGAGGCGGCCCGGCGCCGCTTTGCCGACCGGCTGGGCGCGCGCCTGGCGGAGGCGGCGGACGACGACAACCGCCTGCTCCGGGTGGATCTGGCGGACTGCGCCGATTTCGGCGCTCTCCTCCGCACCCTTTGCCTGGCCCTGGGCCAGGAGAAGGCGGAGCAGCCGGATATGTCCCTCTCCGCCCTGCAGAGGCTGACGGACAGCCTGGACCGGCGCCTTTCCCGGGAGGAAAAATGCGTGTGCCTGCTGCTGGAAAACTTCCAGCTGTGCCGCGAGCGCTGGACGGATCCGGATTTCGGCTGGCTGCGGAATCTGCTGTACAGCTCCGACGCCTTCTCCTGCGTCACCGTGTCCGACCGCCATATCGATCTGTTCGCCCACGTGCCGGCCATGGGCTCGGCGCTGAGCAACATCTTCACGGTGGCGGAGGAGATCGGAGGCTGACATGAAGAAGGCCTCTATCCTGGATTTCATCGGCCGGGAGGAGATCCTGGCCGGTCTGGAGGAGCGGATCCTCCGGAAAAAGCAGCACGTGGCCATCAACGGCCTGCCCCAGATCGGGAAGACCCAGATCCTCAAGGAGCTGGGCAGGCGGCTGAGCGCCCTGCCGGACGGCCCGCGGGTGGTGCAGACCTACGTATACGGCCGCCCCTTTCAGGACGCCCTGCGGGACTTCCTGTCGGATCTGACGGAAGCCTTTCCGGAGGCGTCGGCGGAGGATCTGGAGGCCGCGAAGGCCACCGGCAGCGACGGGGCGCTCCTAAACCGGTTCCGCGCCGTCCTGCTGCACATGACGGAAAACCGGCCGCTGGTATGGCTGCTGGATGAGTTCGATATGGTCTTCGGCGGCGCCGCCCCCTGGACGGAGGCCCAGTACAGCGCCTTCGTCCGGAAGCTCCTGCTGGACGAGGCCCTGTCCGGCCGGGTGATCTGCGTGATCGCCTCCCGGCCGGCGCTGGGCAGCATGCTGCTTTCCTTTGAGCAGCGGCTCAACCCCTTCGTGTCGGAGACGATCCCCTCCTTCAATCTCAAGGATATGGACGCCTACTACGACTATCTGCGGGAGAACATCTGCGGCCGGGATCTGGACCGGACGGAGCGGATGCTGATCCGCAGGCACTGCGGCCGCTATCCCAAGCTCCTGGCCCTGGCGGCCCAGCGGCTGCTGATCTCGGGCGACGACGTGGCGGAGGCCCTGCGCCGCTGCCGGGAGTCCTTCAACTCCCAGTTCCGGGACATCGTCTACCTGATGGCCCGGGAGGAGAAGACCGCCATGCACAGCTTCTCCAGCATCGTACGCTGCTACTTCAACCCCACAGCCGACGACGGCGAGACGGTGGAGCGGTTCCGGGCCCTGGGCTACGTGGAGAACTACCGCCTGCCGGGCGATCCGCTGCCTGCGGACGACTACCGGTACCCCTACATGACCGTCTCCCCCGTCTTCGTGGACTACCTGTTCAGAAACCATCTGGACAAAACGGAGCTCAACGACATCACGGTGCCGGGCATCTACGATCCCCGGGTGCTGCTGGGCGGCCTGGTGGGCGTCCTGCGGAAGATCACCCGGGACGTCCTGGCCCCCGATTATCCCGGCAGGGACTGGAACGCCGAGGTCCTTCTCGGCAAGTGCGTCTCCCGGGGCGACGGGAAGAACAACGACGCGGGAAAGTATTACGAGTTCGTCTTCTATCCGGACGGAGGGAAGACAAGGATCAGGCAGAAGGCCGCGTATCTGCTCTCCGGGCCCGTGGGAAGGATCCAGATCTCCGCCCCCATCGTCTTCCTCACCAAGGCGTACAACAGCTCGCCCCGGTCCGAGACCTGGCTGCTGGATCCCATCAGTCTCAGCGACCACGCCAACCTGATCATAGGGTTCGCCTCCCGCTTCGCCCCGTATTTCCAGGAGGCCCTGAACGCCGATCTGAACGATCCCAATCACAGCCGGCGCTCCGCCGCCCAGACCGCCTTCTCCAATCTCTTCTCCACCCTGAAGGACGCCCGGGACGGCTACGCCCACTACCTCTACAGCGGGCAGCTCCAGCCGGCGGGGACCGCCTCCCTGCAGGATCAGCACGTGGCGGAGCTGTGCAAGAAGCTGCTGCGGAGCATCTACGCCCGCATCTACGCCCTGTGAGGGGGCGTGAGGCGGCAGGCGGGCGGAGACGACGATCCGCCGGAGATTTCAACGAGTACAGGAACAGCAGGGCCGACGGCCCCGACCAGCCCGGCGCCGGCAGCAAGTCCGGCGGAGGCGAAAACGAAGTGCAGCTATGAGAGATTTCAACGAGTACAAGAACCGGGGAGCGGGACCGGAGAGCAACTCCTCCAACGAAACCGTCGCGGCCAATCTGGCGCGAAAGCTCGTGGACTGGTTCAACAAGACCAAGCAGGACGCGGAAAACGGCGACGCGGAGGCCCAGTTCCGCCTGGGCGAATTCTATGAGTCCGGCTTTCCCCCCGCAGGGCAGGATCCCCAGCAGGCGGCATACTGGTTCCGCAAGGCCGCCGACCAGGGCCACGCCAAGGCCCAGGTCAAGCTGGCCCGCTGCTACTACAACGGGACCGGCGTGGAGAAAGACGTCTCCCAGATGCCCTACTGGGCCCGGAAGGCCGCCGAGCAGGGCGATCCCGAAGGACAGCTCATGCTGGGTCTCCTGTACAAGGAGGGCATGGGCCTGGCGGCGGATGCCAAGCAGGCGGTATACTGGATCCGGAAGGCCGCCGACCAGGGCGATCCCCAGGGACAGCATCATCTGGCCTGCTGCTACCTGGAGGGAAAGGGTGTTCCCAAGAACCTGGAGAAGGCGACCCAGCTGATCCGGAAGGCCGCCGACCAGGATAACCCCGAGTCCATGCGGCTCTACGGCGTGATGCTGGCGGACGGCATCGGCGTGAACAAGGATCTGCCCAGGGCCATCGAGTGGCTGGAGAAGGCCATGCAGCACGGGGACGAAGACGCCCCGGAGCTCCTGGAGAAGGCCCGCAAAAAGCAGGAGGCCGCGGCCCGCAAAAAGCAGGAGGCCGCCAAGGCGGCCGAGGCGCAGCGCGTCCGGGAGCTGCTGGAGGCCAGGGACACCTCCATGGAAACCGGCGCCATCATCGCCGCCGTCCTCTGCGTCGCCGCTCTGCTGGCGCAGACGTGGATCCTGGCCGGCAGCCATAACGGCCTGTTATTCACCCTGCTGAAGATGGCGGCCATCGCCGTGTCCGTCATCGCCGCCGCCGTGGCGGTGGCCCTGTTCCTGGGCAGCTTCTCGGAGTCCCTGGGGATCCCCGGCGGCATCGCGGGCTTCCTGGCCGGTCTCGTGGCTGTCATTCTGAACGGATATCCGGGAGCGTACCCCCAGGTCAAGTGGTACGCGCTCCTCGCCGCGGCGGTGATCACCGCGATCATGGCCATCGTGATCATCGTCAAAAAACAGCGGCCAAAGCCGTAAGGGGCGCCGGTGACAATAAGGTGCGGATATGAGAGATTTCAGCGAGTACAAGAACAACAGGGACGGCGCCGGTCCCGACAAGTCCGGCGGCGTCAACAGCTCCGGCGGCGTCAACAGCTCCGGCGGCGTCAACAGCTCCGGCGTGGACGGGCTCCGGGCCATGGCGGAGAGCGGAGACGCGCACGCCCAGGGGCTGCTGGGCTCCTTCTACCTGGTGGGCAAGAACGGCGTGGAGAAGGACGAGGCGCAGGCTGCGAAATGGTTCCTCAAGGCCGCCGAGCAGGGCGACGCCAAGGCCCAGTGCATGATGGGGCATTGCTATGAGAACGGCTGGGGCGTCGCGAAGAGCGACTACCTCTCCATGACCTGGTTCCGGAAGGCCGCCAAGCAGGGCGTGCCCGAGGCCCTGTTCAACATGGGCCTATGCTGCATCCTGGGCCAGGGCTGCAGCGAGGACAAGGAAGCCGCCGTCGATTATTTCCGGAGGGCCGCGGAAAAGGGACACGCAGGGGCCCAGCGGCGTCTTGGTCTCTGCTACGAAAACGGCTGGGGCGTCAGGCAGAACGCCGAAGAAGCCATCCGGTGCTACGAGAAAGCCGTGGAGATGGGAGACGACAAGGCCCCGGAGCTTCTCAAGGTCCTGAAGGAGAAAAAAGAACAGAAAGCGGCCAAAGAGAGAACGGCGCGGATCCAGCGGATGAAAGCGGCGCGGAACACCAAGCGGGAACTGCTGGCGCTTGCCGGCGCGGCAGTCAGCGCCGCCGTCTTCCACTGGGCCAAGACATGCGTGGTCTCAGGCGCGGGCACCGGGATCGTCGTGCTCTCCCTCGCCCTTCTCGTCGTCTGCACCGTCGCCACGGTGTCTTTGGCCGTATACAGCTTTTCGGACGATTGGACCAGCCTCTCCGCCATCATCGCCGGCATCGCCAGTCTGGTCCTCGCCCATCACGCCAAATACACGGACCAGTACCCCCACAACGAGATGATCTTCCTCATCGCCATGGGTCTGCTGGCCCTGGTGATGCTGATCCGGATCGTTGTGAAAAAAAGCCGGCCCAAGCCGTAAGGGGGCGGGTTTTCAGAGAGATCGCCAACAAACAAAGAAGGACCCGGGGAGCGATCCCCGGGTCCTTCTTTGTTTCCGTTTCGGGTCCTGCGGCGCGTGCGGTCCCTGCTTTACTCCCGGCCCTCTCCGTTAAAGAGATAGATGATCTTTCCCTCCTGCCGGTGGGTCATGCTCCCCCTGCTCCGGGGCAGCGGCGCGCCGCTGTCGGAGCCCAGCATGTAGGGCAGCCGCAGGATCTTGTATTCCGCGTCGATCCGCAGGCATCTTGCCAACCGGGCCACCTCGAAATCCGCCCATTTGGGATGGGGGATGACGCCGGGCTCCGCCATGATGATCCTTTTCCAGGGGGGAAGATCGAAGGTCCGGATGGTGATCTCCATGAAGCCCTTCTGATCCAGCCGGATCTCCAGCGGCCCGGGCTCGGCCACGTAGTCCGTAATGGTGCCGGTTGCGTTATACCGCCGGGCATTCCCCTTTTCCAGCATGACCTCTCCCACGGTGAACTCCATGGACAGTCCGCCCTCCAGGTGGAGAGTGAACGAATGTCCCTCCGGCGACGGATGATGCAGCAGCTTGCCGTAGTCGTAGCAGGTGAGGAACAGGCAGCTGCGCACCAGGCGGTCCTCATCCCCTCTCCGCCAGGTCAGATAGATCTGCGGGAACGCCTTTGCCTCCTCCGGCGGGATGTTCTCAAACTCACTGAAGGGGACCTTGCAGGCGTCGATGACAGAAAAGAACCACTGCACCGCCTCGTCCAGGTCCCGGGAGCTGCCGATACACTGACCCATCCAGGGCCTGCGCTCCGCCTTTCCCGTTTTCTTCCATTCCGCAAAGGACTCTGTCACGTTCCGGTTGCGGTTCAGGCTCTTCTCATCTACCCGGACATCCTTCATCTCCCAGAGATCCACATACATTGTCCGGTCATAATAGGTCGCCGCCCAGAATTCCTCGTCCGACATCAGTCCTTCCCGGAAGGCCCGTCCGCAGGAGACGAAGTGCTCTCTTATCCTGTCCAGAAGCCCGTCCGGCGTCTCCTTTTCCGCATAGGCGCGGTAGATATCATACAGATCAGCGGTCATACCCATCCCTCCCCTGTCGTTCTGCTTTTATTGTACCACAAGATACTCCTCCTTGTCACCCGTTTTCCCGCAGCGGCCTTGCCCCGATAGATAGACATAATATTTTTTATGTCTACCATCCCCCTCCGTCAGGGATCTCTCCTGCCGTATCCGGCATCAGGATATGCGTTATGTATACTTGCCGCCCGCGCCGGGACAAGGCGCACTTGCTTTTTGTGCTTTACTGTGTTAATCTTTTTATGGACGAAATCTGAACCCGGAGGTCTGCCATGATCGATACAGGCACCATCCTCTTCCCCGCCGCCGAGGGCGAGGAGGAGCGCACCTACTACGTCTACGTGCCGGAGGAGGATCCGGAGGAGCCGGAGCGCCGCTATCCGGCGCTGTATATGTTCGACGGACACAACGTGTTCTTCGACGAGGACGCCACCTACGGCAAAAGCTGGGGCATGGCGGAATATCTGGAGGCCGCCGGCGCGCCGCTGATCGTGGCGGCGGTGGAGTGCAACCACCACGAGCCCGCCGGGCGCATCCGGGAGTACGCACCCTACGACTTCTCCCACAGGATGTTCGGCGGGGAGATCCGGGGATACGGAAAGGTCACCATGGACTGGTACACCCGGGTGTTCAAGCCCTTCGTGGACGAGAACTACCCCACCCTGCCGGACCGGGCCCACACCTTCATCGGCGGCAGCTCCATGGGCGGGCTGATGAGCCTGTACGCCATCACGGCCTACAACGACGTTTTTTCCCGGGCGGCGGCGCTGTCCCCCTCCATCGGCTTCGGCGTGCCCGGCATGGACGCCATGCTCCGGGGCGGACACATGGCGCCCGACACGGTGATCTACATGGATTTCGGCGAGAAGGAACTGGCCTGGCACCGGCGGCTGCCGGGGCGGTGGCGGGCGGTGAACCGGGCGCTGCTTCAGCGGGGCGCACTGCTCACCTCCCGGATCGTGCCCGGAGGCGACCACTGCGAGGCCAGCTGGGAGCGGCAGCTGCCCTTCGCCATCCCCACCCTGCTTTTCGGAGAGGAGGAATGACCCTTGGTAACGCGCTATGACCGCTGGTTCAGCGACGATCTGAGCCGGGAGATGGAGATCAAATCCTACGGTCACGGCGGCAAGCCCGTCCTGTTCATCCCCTGCCAGGAGGGCCGGTTCTTCGACTTTGAGAACTTCGGCCTCATCGACGCCTTCGCCCCCTTTATCGACGAGGGGCTGGTGACCGTCTTCTGCGTGGACACCGTGGACATGGAGACCTGGTCGGCCACCGGGGCGGATCCCGCCCGGCGGGCCGAGCGCCACGAGGCCTGGATGCGCTATCTGGCCTACGACGCGGCGGGCTACATCCGGGAGTGCCGCGGGGAACAGGGCATCCTGGCCTACGGCGCCAGCCTGGGCTCCCTCCACGCCGCCAACCTCTATTTCCGCTTCCCGGAAACCTTCGACGCGGTGCTGTGCCTGTCCGGTGTGTACACGGCGTCCTACGGCTTCGGGGACTACATGGACGGCACCGTGTATCTCAACTCCCCGGTGGACTATCTGGCCAACATGCCCTGGGATCACCCCTATCTGGGACTGTACCGGCAGAACAAGGCCGTGTTCTGCGTGGGGCAGGGGCCCTGGGAGGAGCCCCACTACACCCGGGATCTGGAATACATCCTCCATCAGAAGGGCATCCCCGCCTGGGTGGACTACTGGGGCTACGACGTGAGCCACGACTGGCCCTGGTGGAAGCGGGAGGTCCCCTATTTCCTCCCCCACCTCTTGTAAAGGAGAACGAGCTATATGAAAAACGTGATCTTTATCTCCCCCAACTTTCCCCAGAACTACTGGCTCTTCTGCCGGGCCCTGCGCAGACGGGGCGCCAACGTGCTGGGCATCGGCGACGCGCCCTACGACGAGCTGCTGCCCCAGCTGCGGGAGTGTCTGACCGAGTACTACCGGGTGGACAGCCTGGAGGACTACGACCAGGTGTACCGGGCGGTGGCCTTCTTCATCTTCCGGTACGGGCGGGTGGACTTCCTGGAGTCCAACAACGAGTACTGGCTGGAGCAGGACGCCCGGCTGCGGACCGACTTCAACATCCCCACGGGCTTCCACAGCGAGGATATCCCCCGCATCCGCTTCAAGTCCGGCATGAAGAAGTACTACCGGCAGGCGGGGATCCCCGTGGCCCGCTACCATCTGGTGGACGATGAGGCCGGGTGCCGGGCCTTCACGGCGGAGGTGGGCTGGCCGGTGGTGGTGAAGCCCGACAACGGCGTGGGCGCCGCCGCCACCTATAAGCTCAAGTCCCAGGCGGATCTGGAGAAGTTCCTGGCAGAGTACGACCGCTCCGTCCCCTACATCATGGAGGAGTTCATCCACGGCCAGGTGGAGACCTATGACGCCATCTACAACAGCAGGGGCGAGCCCCTGTTCGAGGCGGGGAACGTGAGCCCCATCTCCATCATGGACATCGTCAACGACAACGGCAACTGCGCCTTCTACATCCGCAAGGAGCTGCCGGAGGACATCCGGACCGCCGGGCGGGCCGCGGCCAGGGCCTTCGACGTCCGCAGCCGGTTCATCCACTTCGAGTTCTTCCGCCTGTCGGAGGATCAGCACATCGGCAAAAAGGGCGACGTGGTGGCCCTGGAGGTGAACATGCGGCCCAGCGGCGGCGTCAGCCCCGACATGATGAACTACGCCCGGAGCACCGACGTGTATCAGATCTGGGCGGACATGGTGGTGCAGGACGGGACGGAGCTCAGATCCTCCCACCCCTGCTACTGCGCCTATGCCGGCCGGCGGGACGGCCGTCCCTTCCGGCTCAGCCACATTGAGCTGCTGGAGCGCTGGGGAGACCGGATCCGCCAGGAGGGCCACGTGCCCGACGCCCTGTCCGGCGCCATGGGCAACTATATGTACCTGTGCGCCTGCGACACCGGGGAGCAGCTGGAGGAGTTCTACCGGGACGCTCTGGAGTGAGGGCCAGGGCGTCGGCAGGAGTAAAACGAAAGAGGTTTACATAACATTATGAAGTACATGAAGCTGGGCAATACCGACATAGACGTATCCGTGGTGGCCCTGGGCACCTGGGGGCTGGGCGGCGGCAGCGTGTGGTCCGACCGGGACTCCACGCCGGCCGAGGCGGCCCGCCTGCTGGACGCCTGCCGGGACCACGGCGTCAACTACATCGACACCGCGCCGGTGTACGGCACCGGAGCCAGCGAGGAGCTGCTGGGCGCCGCCCTGAAGGGCCGGCGGCAGGATTTCATCCTGCAGACCAAGTGCTCCCTCAACTGGCGGGGCGAGGGCGGCAACTTCCACTACTCCCGGGACGGCTACACCGTCAACAACGACACCCGTGCCGCCGCCGTGAAGCGGGACGTGGAGGACTCCCTGCGGCGGATGGGCACCGACTATCTGGACTCCGTCATCGTTCACTACGTGTGCAAGTCCTTCCCCGTGGACGAGACGGTGGGCGCCCTGGAGGATCTGATCCGGGAGGGCAAGATCCGCACCTACGGCCTGTCCAACAGCCAGCCGGCGGATCTGGATGAGTACAAGGCCAGCGTCGCCCGGAACTCCGACGGCGTGTCCGTGGTCCAGGAGTTCTTCAGCATCCTCTCCCCCTTCCACGGCCGGGACTACTTCCCCGCCGCGGAAAAGTACAACACGGTGTTCCAGACCTACGGCGTGCTGGAGGAGGGGTTCCTGACCTCCCCGGCCTTTATGGAGCGCCGGTTCGCCCCCACCGACATCCGCTCCCGCATCCCCTGGGTGGAGCCGGAGAAGCAGGAGGGGCTGCGCCGGGCCTTCGCCGCCTGGGAGCCCCTGTGCCGGGCCCACGGCTGCAGCTTTTCCGCCCTGGTGGAGGCCTGGGCCCTGACCCAGTACGGCCGCATGAGTCTGCTGGTGGGCATGCGGCGGGAGGCCAGCGTGGCGGACACGGTGAAATGCCTGGAGGTCCGCCTCAGCGACGAGGAGGTGCGGCTCATGGAGGAGGCCGCGGCCCCCATCCAGGTGGAGGTCCTGGACAAGTAAACGCGTGAAACGAAAGAAAGAGGACCTGCCGTACGCGGCAGGTCCTCTCTTGTTCCGGGCAAAATCTACGGCGCCGGCCGCCGGAAGTCCCGGGGGTCGCACGTCCTTTCACAAAAAGCAGGCCCGCTGAAGCCGTTTCAGCGGGCCTGCCCGTCTTTTTATCACACCGCTTCCCCGGCAGGGTCGTTCCATTGGCCCAGCATGGTCCGCATCCACTCCGCCACGTCCATATCGTAGACCGCGTTCAGGATCTCCGGGCGGGTCACCGTCCCGATGTCGCCCCAGGCGGCCGGACGGCCGCGGTGCAGGAGCAGCGCCTGCTTTCCGTAGGCCCGGGCGAGGGACAGATCGTGGACCACCGAAACCACCGCCCGGCCGGGGGTCTTCACCCATTCGGCGATGAGATCGAAGATCTGCTTCTGGTAGACCAGGTCCAGATGGTTGGTGGGCTCGTCCAGCAGCAGATACCGGGGATCCTGGGCGAATACCTGGGCCAAAAAGGTCCGCTGCAGCTCGCCGCCGGACAGGGTCAGCACGGACTGGCGGCGCAGGGACGTCAGGCCCGTGCGCTCCAGCGCCTCCTCCACCGCCGCCTCGTCGTCCCCCCGGCGGGAGGAGAACAGGCCGCTCCTGTGGGCATAGCGCCCCAGCCGGACCACCTCCTCCACGGTGAAGGCGTAGCCCACAAAGTGGTTCTGGGACAGGACGCCGATGGAGCGGGCCCGGGTCACGGCGTCCGTCTGCCTGAGGTCTCTGCCCGCGAACCGGATGACGCCCGTATACGGCGTGCCCTGGGAGACCGCGTTCAGGATGGTGGATTTGCCCGCGCCGTTGGGGCCGATGATCATCAGCCAT
>JAEEGI010006530.1_pt1 | contig 26301 bp, 25 predicted proteins | sample 8958751 | NCBI WGS metagenome assembly JAEEGI01 (sample SAMN16246545, study PRJNA631951) | gut metagenome | biome: gut microbiome; feature: rumen; material: KS-attached | host: Bos | place: Iran: Karaj | collected 2018-10 | reverse complement strand
GTGTAATTCATCTCAATCACCTCTCTAAACTTTATGGCTTTATAATATCACTAGAAAAAAAATCCGCAATTTTTTGAAAGAAAAGAAAATACTTTTTAAAATAAAAAAAATATTCTGCATTTTCCAGCTTCAGATTTTTTCTTTACTTTCAAAAGTCCACATTTTATTAAAAATAGTGTATAATCTTTCTATAATATGAAGAAAAATATCAGTAACCTTAATGCAATAAGAAAAGAAATAAAAAGAACCCAACTAATCCTCATTCTGCTTGTAACCCTTTTTATGAGCGCAGGCGGAATGTTCATAAGCATAAAATCAAGCCAGAAAGAGTTTAACGAAAATCTTTTGAATACCTCTGAATTGATTACAAGGCTTTACAGCTTTACAAAGGGTTACTCACAAAAACAGCTCCAGCTTTACATGGATGATATTGTAAAAAATCTTTCAGGCGTAGACATTGTTTCGATTGTTGATAAAAGTGGCACCCGAATCTATCACACACACCATGAATTAATAAATACACAATACGATGGTACTATTCCTGATTTCTCTTCCCACCAGTCAGGTTTTTATACAGAAGATAATATTGGACCTTCTGGCCCCCAGCGTCGCACCTATTCCGCCGTTTATGATGAAAGTGAAAATTACTGCGGCTTTATTATGACAATCATGCTTAATTCTTCAATGGCGCAAGTTACCTTTAAAATAGTCGCACTTTTCTTGTCTGTAACACTCATCGCTATTCTTATAGAGCTTGCAGCTTCCGGCGTACTTTTCAAACGAATTAAAAAAGAGTTCATTTCATTTACAGAAGATTTCGAAGGTACAAAGATTCTTGTTGATTCCATGCGGGCGAATAATCACGACTTTACAAACAAGCTCCACGTAATCCTCGGCTTAATCCAGATTGGCGAATATGATAAAGCAGTTGAGTATATTCAAAACATTTCTTTTATCCAGAAAGAGACCATAAGCAAAGTAATGAACTCAATTGAAAACCCTTCCTTTGCAGCTTTGATTGTAGGAAAAATTGCTCGTGCTTCAGAATGTGATGTAAGGTTTATCTTACAGGATGGTTTTTGTTTTAAATCCAGAGATATCGATATTCCGTCAGAAGCACTTGTTACAATCACAGGAAACCTTATAGACAACGCACTTGATGAAATGAACAAAACTCAAAAAAGCTTTGATGCTGTAAAGGAATTGACTCTCGGCGTCTTTACAAAACCGGGCAGTCTTCTTATAACAGTTAAAGATACCGGCGGCGGAATCCCGGCAGAAATCCAGGATAAGATTTTTGAACAGGGATTTTCAACTAAGGGCGAAGGAAGAGGAATCGGTCTTTTCCACACAAACCAGCTTGTCCAGAGCATGGGCGGAAAACTCACCTTCGAAACAGAACCAGGCCGCGGCACCTGCTTTATGTTTACACTTGATAAATAGTTAGCGAACAATAACAAAGGAGACAGTAATGAATTATAAAGTGCTTATAGTCGAAGACGACCCGATGGTAGCAATGATAAACAGTCAGTTCGTAAAAAAAGTTGATGGCTTTGAAGTTGCAGGCATGTGCCGAAACGGACTCGAAGCCCTGGATTTCCTTGGCGAAAACGATGTTGACCTTATTCTTCTTGATGTCTTTATGCCGGTAATGAACGGTACCGATACTCTCAAAAAAATCCGCACTATGAAAAAAACTGCCGAAGTAATTATGGTCACCGCCGCAAACGATACCGCAACCATAGAAGAAACCGTTCATCTTGGAGTCCACGATTACCTTATAAAACCGTTTACTTTTGAACGCTTCTGCACATCGCTTGAAAAGTTTAAAGCAAAAAAACAGCTGCTCGAAGAAAATACAGTAATGGATCAAAACTGTGTAGACAATCTGATTGCTCAAGGCACCGCAACTTCTGTAAACCATAATCTTCAAACCACTCAAACAAACACCTCTCTCACTACAGAAGCAGAAAACTCAGAACCTCTTCCAAAAGGAATCCAGAAAAAAACACTTTCCCGAATCACTTCGTATTTTGAATCAAACTCTGGCTGGAGCAGTACCGACATGATTTCCGAATCTCTCGGTATTTCAATCGTAACCGTAAGAACTTATATGAACTATCTTGTAAAAACCGGCACAATAATAGAAGACATAAACTACGGTACCGGCGGTCGTCCAAGTATGCTGTACAAAAAAGCAGATTCAAAATAACTCCATCTTTCACAAAATTATCACGTTCAGAAAATATAGAGATTTGTTCATTTTTCGCTTCATTTCCGTGTTATAATTTTAGTTATGAAAGAATACGTTAATTGGGCGATTTTAGCTCCAGGCAGAATTGCAAACAGTATGGCAGCCGTAATGAATGGTGAAGCTGCTGATGGAAAAATTAAACTTTATGCAGTAGCAAGCAGAAACCTTGAACGTGCACAGGATTTTGCAAAAAAATGGAACTTCCAGAAAGCTTACGGTTCCTACGAAGAACTTTATAACGACCCCGACGTTGATGCAATCTACATTGCAAATCCTCATGCTTTCCATCTTGAATCTGCGTTAGCGGCTCTTAACAAAGGCAAGCATATTCTCTGTGAAAAACCTGCCGGCTGTTCACGCGACCAGCTCGATAAAATGATAAACCTTGCACAGAAAAAAAATCTCTTTTTCATGGAAGCAATGTGGACTGCATTCAATCCGTGTATTGCCCAAATCCGCACAGCAATAAAAGACTGCTTAATCGGCGAAGTAAAAAACATCGATTCCCGTTTCTGCAACCGTAATCCTTACGACGCGAATGACAGAAACTATTCTCCAGACCTTGCCGGCGGTGCCCTTCTCGACCTTGGCATTTACAACATTTATTTTGCAATGATGATTTCAAACTTTTCGCCAGTTGCCGCCCGTTCCTCTGCCGTCCGCATGCTCAATGGTGTTGATGTCTGGAACAGTGTAAACCTTACTTTTGACAACGGAATCATCACAAGCTTCCAGAGCGCCATGGATTTGCCAAGTGCAAATGTTTCTACCCACGATGCAGTAATTTACGGAACAAAAGGTTTTATCACTGTAGAAAACTTTTTCATGACCCAGAAAGCAGATGTTTATACTTACAAAAACATCTGGGGCGGAGAAGCTGAACTCGTAAAAGAAATCCGCTGCCCTTTCAAAACCAACGGTTACGAATACGAGCTCATTCATGCCACAGATTTTATTTTGAGCGGCAAAACAGAATCAGATGTTCACACGTTCAAAAAAACTCAGTATCTGTGTTCTATAATGGATTCTTTACGTGCTGACTGGAACATGAAGTATCCTTGGGAAAATTAAAGGTATGCCCCTGCATTGTCGTATATGAACTGATTTTTGCAACATCAATATACGATTCAATTTCCTTTATTGCTCCTTTTGGCAGCCACGGATTAAAATGATTGAAAACAACTTCAACATTTTTCTGTTTTAAAACATCCTTATTCTTACTCACAAAATCTCTTACAGAAGCACACATTTTAAAAACCCAGATTGGAGTAACTATAATTATTTTTTCAAAATCAGAAAGCTTTACTTCAAGCGGCAAAGTTTCCATACCCCACTTGTGCATTCCAAACCGCCCGCACCACCAGAAACCCAAAGTTCCCTGTGTTCGTTCATTAGTTTTTAATTCTACAATTTTTGCTTTCTGAATATTAGCCTCATTATATGCAATCCTCTTTGTATAATTCATCCGTGAAAAATAAACAACAAGTGTTTTTGCATCAGCCCCCGAAGAACCGGTAACAACATCCGGATAATCCTTTTCATCAAATACAAAATGCACCTGATTAAAAGATACAAGCGCAATGTAACCGGAAATCAACTGAAGCACACCAAAAGTAAAATAAGCATTATCAAGAAAGTTCGGCGGAAAAATAATAAACTGAATTGTAATCCAGAGCATTAAGGTAAAACCAAAAACCGTTCCCAGTACAAAACCAGCTTTTTTATTTCTTAAAATCAAAACTGCTGCAATTATGTTTGAAACTCCGTTAACAAGGATTAACATTATCCCAGAAAAAACATAATCGGTAAAAAGAACATCGGCAAACGGCAGAACCTTAAAATACGGCAGCAGCTCCTGCATATGAAGAATACTTCCATCAGGTTTTATCAGCATTGCAGCTCCACCCCAGATCGCACCCAATCCAATAAAAAAACACCAGAACAGCAAAATCCGTTTAAAAATTTTTAACCTTCTCATCTTCTTCACTCCTTCATCAACACATTGATTAAATCAGTAATATATCGTTTCCTGTCTTTTGGTTTTGAAAAATCGTAATCCAGAAACCTTTTATCTTCCAGCGCTTTCAAAAAAGTAACCTGCATTGAACTCGCCAGAGTAAACGCAATCAATTCCTTTTGAGATTGATTTTCTATTGCATCCCCGATTATCGCAGAAAAGCCTTTTATAGAAAAATACGAGTTTGTTTCATTTGTAAAATGTGAATGGTCATTTAAAATAGAGATTCTCGTAATCGAAGGATAAGTAAAAAAGAAATAGAACACCTTGCAGGCCGCATCAATCAAACGTGCTTTACCCGCTTCAAACGGCGGCAGCTCTTTTCCAATTTCCATATCGGGTTTAAACTCGGTTACTACTTTAGAAATAATTTTCTCAACACATTCCGCAATCAGATTATCTTTATTACCAAAGTGATAGTTTATCAGCCCTACACTCACACCACTTCTGGCAGTAATATCCCTTATAGTAACTTTATTTACGTCGCCATGATTTTCGTTAATTAGAGAAATTGTTATATCAATCAGTTCCTGCTTACAATTCTTTTTATTCATAAGACTGTGCTAGTATACTGAACATTGTTCAGTTTTGCAAGATAGTCAAAAAAAATTATACATAGTTTGACACACAGCATTCATTGCAATAAACTTATTTTCCAGGTAAATCAAATGAAGCTTAGAAAATATGAAAAAGAAGATTCAAAAATAATTTGCAGTTGGGTTAAGGATTCAAAAACTTTATTTCAATGGTCGGCAGACAGAATTGGTAAGTTTCCATTACAGGGAGATGAACTTAATGAAAATTACCGTGACCGGAATCCTGAAACCTTTACACCAATGACTGCTGTTGATGATAACAACAATCCTGTCGGGCACTTATTTATTCTTATTCCCGATGAAAAGGTAAAATCAACAGTAAGGTTCGGCTTTGTAATTGTTTCTCCAGAAGTTCGCGGAAAAGGCAACGGCAAGAAAATGCTCGAGCTTGCAATTGATTATTCAAAAAAACATTTTAATGCAGATAAAATTACGCTTGGTGTTTTTGAAAATAATCCGAATGCAATACACTGTTATGAAGCTTTAGGATTCAAACCAGTCAACGAAAGAACTGTAAAAATCCTTGATGATGACTGGACCTGCATCGATATGGAATTAAACCTGAGTTAACTTTTCCTCAAACTCTTTCAGCAGACTTGTATCGTAAACTTTTTCACGTGTTGAATTACGAACTTCGCGCCATAGGATTGCTGCACCCTTAAGCTTGTTTGTAAACTGGTTGGCAGCCGGGTCAGCACAAAAATCCTGTACAAACTTATTCCATTGCAAACACGATTTATCATAGTGTGCATAGGTTTTTCTGCCATAAAAAATATCGAGCAGGTCACCAAGTGTAAAGCTTGCATCATTTGTCTCACGGACTTTTTTAGCAGTTGCAACCATATCAGTATTAAACTTGAAGTTCTTTATTCCAGTCTGCTCAGAAAAGAACTCTCGGAAACGCTGGGCAAAACGGAAGTTACAGGCAAGCAAAGTGGTTTCCAGAGTAAGTGTAATATCATCTGAACAGGAAGAAGTCTTTGAACGAACCGCTTCATGAGGTTTCGGGCGAATCAGATTCCCCTTAAAATATTCTTCAATATTATGATTTAACTCCCCTTTCATCCCGGACGAATCCATTCCAAGCTGTTTACAAATCGCCTTCAACTCATCCCGGTACCAGTAATATTTCGAGAACTCCGTATAAGATTTTATTTCATCAAACTGCGGCCGTACCATTGTCTGCTCTCTCATCTTTGTCATTGTCTGGCTTGACCAGACAATCTCTCCTTATGCGCCGTTATAATTGTAAAACTGTATGCATTTACCGTAATTACACACCCGTCAATTCTGCAATACCAGTTTTTCCCATTCCGCACAATATTAGTTTCTGCTAACTCTATTCTTTCTCTGCACCATTCCACAACATCCTTCACATCATCTCCAAGCCCCAGATTCCTTCGTATACGCTCAACCCCCATTGGTGTTGTATGAAGTTTTTCTATGTTTTCTAAAAGCTCATTCATATCTAAATCTTATATATTTCAAACTATTCTTTTTTACGATATTATTTTCTTTACCGGATGACGTATTACAGTTCTAAGCTTTTCTGCTGCAGTTTTTCTTGGATCACTAAGATAGATTTCGTGATGAAGTCTTTCACTAGAAAAATCAAGCTCATATCCGTTAGTCACAGCAAACTCATCCATCAGTTTTATTGTAGCAGGTTCATCATCATAAGACCCCAGATGCATAATCTGAACGCATTCACCTTCAGTTATTTTGACGAGTTTAGCTTTAGTACAATCTAATTCCTTTTTAGACGCAGCCATATTCTTTGCCCAATCAAAATCTTTTTGTGTAACAAATTCTGGCAAACGTATTACTGCGTTCCAGTTAAACAAATCTTTCCGGTTGTAATCAATACCGTCAATTCCATCCTGATACCAGAACCCTTCAAGCGGCGGAACAACATAATCAAAATATCCGTCAATTCTGTAGTCTCCCATCTTGCTCATTTTAATTGTATAAGAGATTGCATATAACACCGCAAGAGCTTTCTTGTATTCTCCATCCTCATCATTCGGATTGCCAGTTCCACTTACAGAAACAAACTGCATTTCCGGTACGCTTACAATCTGTGGTTTTGCTGATGGAAGATAAAACTCTTTATATTCTTTCTTATAGTCAAATGCCATAATCACCTCACTTTACATAATAAATATACCACATAAAATATGACAAGAGTATGTCATATTTTTAACACAACAAATCTAATTGACACGACCAAGTATTTCATAATAAAATTATGCATCAATTCTTTAGGAGATACATCGCCGATGTAAATACTTTTCTGATTTCCACTTTTTTTCTCTTTCGAGATTTTATTTTTAGGGGGTCAGAATGTCTCTGCAAATCACAAATCTATATTTTTCATATCCAACATCTCATTCAACTTTATTCGAGGATTTTTCTCTCCAGTTTTATGATGGTTGGACTTGTATTGCCGGAAGTAACGGCTGTGGAAAAAGCACGCTTTTAAAACTGATTGCAGGTTTACTTGAACCGGACAGCGGGCGAATTGCAAACAGTGGATTAACTGCGAATAGTGAAATTATTTATTGTCCACAGGAAACTTCACAAATACCGGAAAATCTTTTTTCTGTTTTCTGGAGTGATGATAATGAAGTACGCCGCTTTTTCTCTATGCTGCAAGTAACGGAAGAAATGCTAACCCGTTACGATTCACTTTCTGGCGGAGAAAAAAAGCGTATTCAAATTGCCTGCGCTCTTGCTGAAGGCCCTTCCATTCTCCTTCTGGATGAACCAACAAACCATCTTGATGAAGCCACAGTCCGTATGATTTCAGACACACTCAAACTTTTTTCTGGAACCGGAATTATGGTAAGCCACGACCGAAGTTTTTCTGATTCACTCTGCAAACGCACCATTTATCTTTTCAATGAGGCCCGTGCATTTTCCGGCGGACGAGACTGTATTGCCTGTGAGTCTTACCTGGGAGGACTTACAAAAGCTCTTGAAATACGACAGCAAAATGCAGACCGTTCCCGCGGTGAATGGGAAAGACTTGATTCAAAAGCCGCAGGAGAAAAGCAAAGAAGCCAGAAGCTTGCAGAAGAAAATGCTAAATCAAAAAGCCGTATGTCAAAAAAAGCAATTGATCCTAACGACCACGATGCTCAAAGAAAAATCGATGTGGCAAGACTCGGCGGAAAAGACAGAAGCACTGGTGATGCAAAAGCACATCTCGACACTCAACTCCATCACACAGAAGAAGCCCGAGATTCAATTAAAAAAGCTTTCAAACGTAAAGAAGGTTTTTCGTTATCAGAAACTAACTTTGCAAAAACAATTGTTGTTGAAGAAACAGACATTATTGTCTCAAATGATGACAGCTCCTATACTCTTCACATTCCTCATATGGAAATTGAACGAGGAGCAAAAATCGCACTTACCGGCCAGAACGGAACAGGAAAAACTCTTTTCATAAAACACCTTATTTCCATTCTGGAAAAATCCGGCAGAACAAAAGAAGTAATGTATCTGCCCCAGGAGATTCCCGAAGAACAGAAACAGCAGATTCTCGCCGGGTTCAACGCTCTTGAAGATGAAGAACGAGGCGAAGTACTTTCTACCTTGTACAGACTTGGAAGCGAACCGGAAAGTCTCCAGCAAACCTCCGAAGTCTCCACAGAAGAAAGTCTTGTTAGTCCCGGCGAACTCCGGAAGCTTATGATTTCACTTGCCGTCCAAAAACCGCTTTCTCTTTTAATACTTGATGAGCCCACAAATCACATGGACATCACAAGCGTACTTGCCCTGGAAAATGCATTGTCATCCCTTTCGTGTGCACTCGTTGTTGTCAGCCACGACAAAGCATTCCTCGAAAAAGTTACTGAGCGCCATCTTTACACCGAACGAAATGGAAACACCGGAAGGATCTGCTTATAAGCTATAAAAAACTTTTATTTCTGTATAACGGGCAATAAAGTTTTGACTTAATCTTTTTCTTTTTTTATAATTGAATTATGAATAAGAAGAGATTTTTAATTGGTTTATTATCAATTGGTTTATGTATTTTTCTTAATGCAAATGATGCATATATCGAAGCAGCTGGTGGAAGTATAATTCCGATTGATTCTCCTGAGTCCAGTGCGCATCCTTCTATTTCAATGAAAAACGAAGTTATTAAAATTGACATGCAGCCACGTTCTTATCATGTGCATGTTGATTTTGAGTTTTACAATGAAGGAGATTCTACAACAATAAAAGTCGGTTTTCCTCAATGGCATTACGGAACTACAGCGACTATTGATCTTAAGAACTTTAAAACAACAGTAAACGGAAAAACTGTTGAATATGAAATCCTCGAAGATAACGGAACAAAGACTCCTGTTCATCATGCTGATATTGTTGATTTATGGTTTGTACGCGACATTACATTCCCATCAAAATCAACAACAAAAACATCAGTGGATTATGATTGTGATTATGGTGTTGCCGGTTATTGGAAAGCAGTTGAATACCTTTTTGGAACAGGACGAACCTGGAAAAATCCAATAGGAAGTCAGACAATAGAAATTACAAATAATATAAGCGCAACTTCAGTCATTCTTTGTGACCGCACTGCTTTTATTGAATCCGACGAATGGAAAACAGCAGATTCCTGGAAGGATTTAAAAGTTACAAACAATGGAGAGAAAATCACTATAACAAGAAAAAATGTTTCTCCAAATTATTTTGATACCTTCAGATGTGAAATTGCTGATAATTATTATCTGTCATTTCCGTATGGAGATTTTGACAGCCAGAATTACAGACTTGGAAACGATCGTCTCACAGAAAAAGAATTGGTTTTCTTCACAAATGAGCAGCTTCGATATATGCGGAATATAATCCTCGCCTGCCATGGAAATATTTTCCAATCTGCCGATTTGAATAACTGGCTCAAAAAACAGGATTGGTACAAACCTTCACATAAGGTTGAATTATCTGAGCTTTCCGAAATTGAACGTGCGAACATGAATGCAATCCAGAAAGAAGAAGCACGACGAAAGTAATTTATCTGTGTTATAATATTTTAAAATATCGGAGGTAAAAAATGTCAAAAGTAACAAATAATTTTCATAATGATTTTTGTCCGCAGACTCTGTTTTTATATGGAACCAAAAAAGAGGATGGTTCAGCTGATTTCGGACTTTTCTGCTGGTTCAGTTATATTAACGTTGATGGTAAGGATGGTTCACATCTTGGTGTAATGGCCTGCATTGGTGAAGAAAAAATGACAAAAGACAATATCCGGAGAACCGGTGTTTTTTCTGCAAACCTTGTAAACGAAAAGCTTTTACCTCTGGCTGATTATTACGGCTGTACTTCAGGCCGCGCAGTAAAAGATAAAATGAAGCTTTCTCCAACAATCGAGCATGGAAATGTTCTTGACGTTCCGCTGATTGCCGAAAGCCCTGTGAATTACGAGCTGCGTGTTTTAAAGGAAATCCATCTTGCCGAAGGCTCTGACCTTTTTGTCTGCGAAATCTGCAATGTACTTGTTGAAGAAAATCTGATGGATAAAAACGTTCCGTTCCCTGAGCGCCTTAAGCTGGCAAATCCTGTAATTGCCTGTGGGGAGCTTTCATATTGTACAACTGATGGCCGATTCCTTGGAAAATGGGGCGACCTGAGAAAAGAACTGAAAGATGTAAAGTAATTAAACTTTACAAAAATCACATTTTACGCCAAGCGCTTCAACCTTGCAGGTAAAAAGACAGCCATCGTATTTTCCATTTAATCCTCTCCCGGATGTTGTGATAAAAAGAGTATCAAGCTTATCTCCAATGAAACAGCACGAAGTTACATTTTGAGCATCCACCTTTACGGTTGCAAGAAGGCTTCCATTCTTTGTACTTCGCTGTTCAATGCGGCTTCCTTCCCAAAATGCCACCCAGAGATTATCATCCGCATCAATACACATGCCGTCTGTAAAACCACAGCCTTTTTCCGTTCTGAACAAAACCTTGCGGTTAGAAATCATTCCACTTTCCAAATCGTAATCATATTCAAAAACCGCATACTGCAATGTATCTGAAAAATAAAACTTTTTATGGTCCTGGCTCCAGGCCATTCCATTAGAGATTTTTGTGTTTGGTTCACGAACTTCAATTTTTCCACCATCCGCAGAATCAATACAAAACAGATTACCGCTTGCTTCGTGTACACCATCATCAACAGAAGATCCAAACCACAATCTTCCGGCCGCATCCGCTTTTGCATCATTCGACCGCTGGTACGATTCATAAAACTCTGTAAGCTCTTTTATAAGCCGTGATTTTCCACCCTCAAGCAGATACAATCCATCCGTTCCTGCAACAACATAACTTCCCGCCTTTTCTGCCGGAACCGCCGCTCCAATTGCCTGTCCAAAATTGTATGATTTTATTTCACCCTTTCCATCGTCGCCAACCGTATAAAACTTACCTTCGCTTATATCAACCCAGGAAACAGTTTTAGTCCTGTGATCATAAAACGGTGATTCTCCAAGTGAATATTTTTCTTCTGAAAAAACTTTTGCAATATATTCTTTCATAATTTCAACACCTCCTCTGCCAGCTTTATTACTTCATCCCGAATCCTTTTTGGTGAAATTATTTTCAAATCAGCTCCATACCCCAGCAGATTTCCAACAAGCCAGTCAGTATCAGGCGCTGTAAAAGTTACGTTAAGACTTCCATCACTCATAGTTTTTGTTTCTGAGCAGGCAAAAGAATCTAAAAGATAAAATGCTTTTCCCGCAGAAATTTTCGCTTTGATTTTTATAAGCACAGGATTTTTTTCAGTGGCTGGTTTTTCATTTTCCTCGTGATCTGTTTTTCTCATCATCACATTTGCAGCACGCCCAGTCTGTTCAACCTTTACCATTCTGCTCAACTTAAAATATCGCTCAGCTTTCCGCGTATTACACCAGCCTAACAAGTACCACGCCTGTCCGCGGTATACAAGCTTCCACGGGTGTACACATCTATGTTCAGTTTTACCGTTTCCACCAAAGTAATCAAACTCAACCTGTCTCTTTTTCAAAATGCATTCACGCAAGGTTCCAAAAAGCTGACGTACTCCCTGCCCTTCAGGACTCCACGGTGAAAAGTCAACCTCAAGCCAGTCAGTATTACTTGGAACTAACCGTGAAAGCTTTTCGCCCGTAGCCCCACTTCCGCTTAAGCTGTCCAAAGCTTTTACACTTGAAACAAGCTCAAGCCGTTCTTCTTCCGAAAGCACAGTTTTATCAAGAGTATAATTTTCAGAAATTGCAATTCCACCGCCACGTCCAGTTAAAGCATAAACAGGTATTCCAGATACAGAAAGAGCTTCCACCCAGCGGTAAATTGTCCGGGTAGAAACTCCAAACCTCTTTGCCATTTCTTTAGCAGTTACCTGTTTCTTTTCAATAAGAACATAGACAAGTTCAAAAAGTTGATCTATCTGCATGAAATAATTATAACACAAAAATATGACAATTCAATGTCATATTAAAATTACAACTGCTCTATCCAGCCGAGAAACTTATCAAGAGTTTTATTTTCTTCTCGACTTTCCAAGAACAGGCCGGCAGTATACCAGGAATGTGTATTCTTTTTATCTTCAACACTGTAAATCTCACACTTATTTCCAAGCTCTTCTGCTTTTTTTGCAAAATCTTCTGCACATTCAAAACCAACAATTCCGTCATGTTTACTCTGAATTAAAAGCATAGGAATATTATTTTTAGACATCAAGCTTAATGGCTCGCCAGTTTTTTTATCATCACCTTTTTTAAACAGATTATTTGAAAGCATCCTGAGTGTAGAAGTCTGATCTTCCCTGAAGCTGTACGGACCTCCAAATCCTACGTAGCCAATAACTGGTGAAATATCTACACCATATTTTTCCTGGACAGCCTTGCTGTAACACATTATTGAAGAAAGGTGCGCACCCGCAGATGGACCGCTAACAACAATCTTTGAAGTATCAATTCCTTTTTTACCCAGAAAATCAACTGCTGCATTAAAGCCTTCACAAACATCTTCAATCTGGCACGGATACTTTACCTGCGTTGACAATCTGTAACCAAGCGAAATAAACCTGTAGCCCGCGCCCGCCATATACTGCCCAACATAATCAAAATATTTTGGATTCCCTGCATTCCATCCGCCACCGTGAATCCAGATTACAATTTTATCACTCACAACAGTTTCCGGTTCATAATACAAAAAGTATTTTTCCTTATTTCCGGCTTTTCCATCCTCAGGCTTACTGTAATTAAAATACTCCGGTGTAAATACTTTTTTTACCTTACTCATTTCTTTGTACAACCCAAAGTAGCTGAAAGTTTCGCGCCAATAATCAGTCATCTTTCTCCTCCATCATTGCAATTAAAGCTTCTGCCAGAAAGGCAAACATTTTCTTTGGTTTATATTTGTTTTTTAATTGAGGGGATTCAAAACATTCTGCCAGTACATATCCCGATTGAATTCCCTGATAGGTAACCACAACAAATTGAATCATTTCATCTACAAAGTGCGATGGTTTTAGTTCATTTTCTTTAATTACTTTTTGTAAATACTTACTTAATTCTGCTATAAAATAAAGCAAAGGGCTCTGATCTTCTTTTCCCAAATGTTCTGCAATTTTTCTTGCCCTCTCAGGATCACTTATTGCAAGCATATCGCTGTATAAAGAAATCTTTAGTAAATCTACACCTACTCCTGTTATATAATCAGCAAGCATTTTAAAAACATTCGTAATTGTTTTTTTCCAGTCAGTCAAATCAGCTTTTTGAAAAATTAAATCCAGCTGCTTATCAATTCTATTTTTTTCATTTATTGTAATTACAAGATCCCGCAATATTTCATCAAGCTCTTTGTAATATCTGTAAATTACTCCCTGAGAAAAGCCACCCTCTTTAATCACATCTTTCATATCAATAGAGGCAATAGGTTTTCTTGTGCACACTCTGTAGGCAGCTTCAATTATTTCTTCACGCTTCTTCTTATAATATTCATCATTTACCTTTGGCATAGCATACTTACTCCTGAATAATGACATACTGTCACTCTTACATGTGAAAAATGTATCACTTTTATAAAATGATACAATGTCATTTTAGTACAATAAAAAAGCGATGTCAAGAAAATAATGACACCGCTTCATTTATTTTACACTCTTTCTAATCAGCTTTATTTTATCAGACTCTTAAAAAATCCGCACTCTTCATCATTACAGATAATTGCTTCCGGTAACTGCGGATCACAATGGAAAACATGCCAGAGAGGTTTTTCTTCTGTTCCATAACAGTGATATTCATACTTTACTCCGGCAGCTTCAAGCGCTTTATTTATTACCGGAGTCTGTGGCTTCATTGAATCGCCAAGCGAAGTCATTACAAATGCTGGAGGGAAAGCAACCGTAATATGAGCAGAAGCATCCAAAAGCTCAAGCTTTTCTTTTGTAATCTTTCCTTCCAAAAGTGTTTCCAAAAGAAGCTGTGCTCCCTTATCCTTTTCAAGACCTTCTGCCATTTCGTATTTTCCGCAGTTAAGGGCAACACCACGGAGCTTAAGATTTTTTTCAGTATAAATAAAGCTGTAATTTGAAGCATATTCTTTATTCGTCAATACCGAAGCATACAATGTAAGAATATGAGCACCAGCCGAATCACCAACCGCAAAAACATTATTCAAATCAAAACCATATTTTTCTGCATTGGTTGTAATCCAGTTAAAAACCTTTTCTGTATCTTCCAGGGATGCAGGGAACTTTACTTCCGGTGCAAGCCTGTACGAAAAGTTTACTACTGCAAAACCACGCTGAGCCAGACTCATACAATAAAACTGATAAACTTCTTTGTCGCCATAAACCCAGGCACCACCGTGAACATTTACAATCACAGGAAGCTTTTCAAAGACCCCCGGGGATTCAGTGTTTTCAGTGCTTTCAGTTGCTCCAATCGTGCCAGTCTTCGGGCGATATACATCAAGCAGCTGCCATTTTTCAGGCTTACCGTCCCCATAGCGGATATTGTCAAAACGAATTACATCAGCAGGAGAAGTTTTCTCACTGTCACGTTTTTTATCAGCAGCACCAAATGCACTACGGATTTTCTGCGCCATAATCTTCTGAGCAATTTTAGACATAAAATCCCCCTAATTAAATGTATTTTGATTTTAATCTACAGGATAGCAGTCATAACCTGCACTTCTCAAACGGTCTGCAATATCTTTATCTGCATTTTCGTTAACAAGTACAATATAATAGGTTGTTCCGCTTGCACGTTTTTCTGTAGTGATATAAGCAGCAAATCCTTTTTTCTTAAGCTCGTCTGCAAGATAAGTTGCATTGCTTTCTGTACGGAAAAGACCAAGCTGCCATTTTGTAAAAGTGTGCTGATTTGGTGTACCAGATGTATTTGAATTGTCCGGGCTGCCCGCAGAAGTAGTCGCAGTTGCTGTTGAAGATGATGTTGAAGCCCCTGCAGTTGAAGTTGAACTAGATGTAACAGTTGTCGCTACTGATGAAAAAGTTCCTGTTCCCTGCTGAGCAACCCCGGTCTTAGGAACAAAGAACCAGAAAGGAACCGGCAGTAGCTGAACATCACCATTTACAATTGCCGCTTCCACCGATTTTGAATAATCAGTAACAATTCGTTTTGAATAAGCTTCTTCGCCGGTAATAAACCAGAGGGTCAAAAGAATTACAGGCTTTACAGAATCCATAGAACTTACGTTCAAATAAGCCTTTAGGATTTCCAGCGGCTCATTCAAATCTTCAGTTGATTCTGCCCCGCAAAGAGCACTCCACTGAGCATAAAGCTTTACATAGGCAATAATTTCCGGATTTCTTGAATTACGAACCGCAGAATTAAGGTAGCTGTCGGCAGTTGCAGAATCGCCTGTACACAAGGCACAGCGAACCGCATCAAGAACAAGCTGTTCGTTAGTTCTCTTTGGCATACCTTCCGCATCAGGAGAAGCAATACCAGCCGCCGCTACGTAAGATTTCTGCGCCTGATCATACATAGAAAACTGTTCCTGCAGCGAAGCCAAAAAAATTAAAGTTGAACGCTTTTCTGCAGGAGAAGTAAGCGTAGTGATTTGTTTTTTAATATATTCTATAGATTCTGTTACAGAACCCTGACGAGCCGCTTCAAGTGAAATATCCTTAGCCTTTAATTCAGCAGAAAAAAGCCAGACCGGACAAACAAAGAAGAAAATTAGAGCTGTAAGGTTCTTGAAGTTCAGTCTAGACATTTGCTTTTCCATTATCAGCCTCATCTTTTTTTTCGTCAGACTTTGGAGCAGCCTTATCCTTAGAACCAAAAGAAAAGAGCCCTTCAAAAAATCCGCCTTTTTTTTCACCAGCTTTTGTCTGCGTAGCTTTTGCTTCATCATTCTTTGACTCAAGAGGCTTTACTTCAGCTGATTTTTGAACGCCAGTCTTTTCGTTATTATCCTTAAGACCCTTTTTATTTTCTTTTTTTACTTCTTTTATAATCTTTGCCTTTTCGTTTTCTTTTTCAACAGCCTTAGAATCCTTTATGATTTTTCCAAGGAGAATGCACAAAAGCGCAAATACAATTCCGGCCGCAAAAGTTATCAGTACAATTACAGCAACATTAGTTTCACCAAAATCCTTAAAAAACCAGATAGACGTGCTGTATGCAAGATTCTTCCCGATAAATACCGCCAGCATAACCGCCACCGCAATCGTTATAATCATTGTCAAAATCATATAAAACCCCTTAAAGCAAAGTTCCTCTAAAAGTATTCCCCGATAATGCTTCTATTTTAACACGAACAAACGTTCCAATCAAAGATTTTTCTGCTTTAAATGCAACTCTTTCATCCTGCTCCGTTTTTCCAAGAAGCTCATCCTTATTATCGCGGCTCACGCTTTCTACAAGAACCTTTGCAACAGTGCCAACACGCTTCTGCATCTCTTCGGCTGTAATCTTAAGCTGTAAATCAATCACACGCTGCAAACGAGCCTTTTTCTCTTCTTCATCAATCTGGTCTTCCATTTTTACAGCAGGAGTTCCTTCTCGCGGATTGTAATAATACATAAAAGCATTTTCATAGCGGATTTCCTTCATCAAAGAAAGCACCGCTTCAACATCTTCTTCAGTTTCGCCAGGAAAGCCCATCATCAAATCGGTAGTAAGCGAAACATCAGGAATTGCCTTTTTGATTTTTGCAACAAGCTCCAGATACTGCTCGCGGGTGTAACGGCGGTTCATCCTTCTTAAAATCTCACTCGAACCGTGCTGCACCGGCAGATGAATGTGGTGGCACAAAACCGGCTCCTTCGCAATCACCTCAATTACCGCATCCGATAAATCCTTAGGATGGCTCGACATAAAGCGCACCCACTCGATGCTTGATTTTGTCTCGCGCAAATGGTCTGCAATAATCTGAAGAAGTCCCGCAAAATCAACAAGTCCAGAAGGGGAAAGTCTTCCCCTCGCTCCCAAGTTCTCACTCACTTCGTTCGCTCCGGTCTTGTCCGCTACCCCTTCTAACGGGGTATTCTTTTCAGTCTGCTCCCCGTAACGCCCCGCAACTGAATCATACATTTCCTGGTAACTGTTCACATTCTGCCCCAGCAGTGTAATTTCTCTTACACCATAACTGGAAAGCACATCAATCTCTTTTAAAATCTCGCACACCGGTCTGCTGCACTCACGCCCGCGAACATACGGAACAATGCAGTAAGTACAGAAATTATTGCAGCCGTGCATAATCGGAACAAAGGCAGTAAAGGCACCCGGCTCTAAAGAAAGAGGAGCAAACTCGTAAGGCACATCATCATCAAGCTGGCCTGCTACCGTATGCTTTTCCATTGCTCCTATAATTTGACCAAAATACTGCTTTGCATAGGTTCCCACTACATAATCAATAAAGGGATAATCCTTCTGCAATGTTTTTAAGAGTCGTTCTGCCATACAACCTGTAACAACAAGAGTAAGAGGTTTTGGTCCATCCTTTACATATTCAACAGCCTTTTCAAGAAACTTTCCCTTTGCACTCTTATCGCAGGAACGTACAGCCTTAAGTCCTGAATACCAGCCCAGTCGCCCAAAAATTCTGTTCTCTGCAGTAGCGCGTACAGAACAAGTGTTTATAATCACTAGATCAGCAACCTGTGCATCTTCGGCCTTAATCCAGTTACGCGACAAAAGCAGCTGTTCAATCGCCGCCGATTCCGCAATATTCATCTGGCAGCCATACGTTTCAAAAAAATATGTCATAAATTAATCCTATTCTTTTCCATTATATTCCGTGTATGCATACGCATTATGATTATGAATGCTTTCTTCGGTCTGAGCTTCTACCGAAAAATACGGGAAGCCCATTTTCTTTAATCCAAGATAAACCTCGCGCACAACATCTTCTACAAAACGGGGATTATCATAAGCATGCTCTGTTACATACTTTTCGTCCTGACGTTTGAGCAGCGTGTACAGCGGTGTAGAAGCCGCATCCTCTATCACAGAAATTATATCTTCAATCCAGAAAAAATCCTTGTATAAAAGGCGAACCTTTACATAACCGCGCTGATTATGTGCTCCATAATCGCTTATTGCTTTTGAACACGGACAGAGCGTTGCAACTGGAACTTCCACCGTAACGTAAAAGTGTCGGATATCACTGACAGAACCGTCACCTGAATCAAGTGCAGACATTTCCTCTGCCTCTTCAACCTCGCCTTCATAAGAGCAGTTATATTCCATAATAGAGGCAATTCCAGAAACCGGTGCTTCTTTTTCTATAAAATAAGGGAAGCTCACCGAACCATACGCTTTCTGGGCATCAAGCTTTCTGCGCATTTCTTCAAGCATATCCAGAAAATGGAGCATTGTAAGATTTGTGTGATATTTATGGAAAACTTCTATAAAACGCGACATGTGCGTTCCCTTAAAGTTGTGCGGAAGATTCACAAACAAATCTACTGTAGCAGTTGTACTTTGTGTTTTATGCTCTTTATCAAGCACCGTTACCGGGTACTTTACATCGCGAACTCCAACCTTTTGAAGGGGAACTTTTCTGGTATCACGCTCACTTTGTATATCCTTCACCTTTTACCTCACACTTTCTTAATTTATTGTATTCTCCGCAGCTTCCAGTGTATTAAACATAAGCATTGCAATTGTCATTGGTCCAACGCCGCCCGGAACAGGTGTAATAAACGAAGCCTTTTCCTTAATGTCATCAAAATCGCAGTCACCAATCAACCTGAAGCCTGATTTTTTAGTAGCATCCGGTATTCTGTTTACGCCAACATCAATTACAACAGCTCCATCGCTGACCATATCTGCTGTAAGTGTATGTGGATGGCCGGATGCAACTACGATAATGTCTGCCTGTTTTGTAATTTCTGCCATATTTTTAGTACCGGTGTGGCACATTGTTACAGTGCAGTTTGTATCCTTGCGGGCAAGCAGCAGAGAAACAGGTTTTCCAACAATGTTTGAACGTCCTATTACAACTGCGTGCTTACCGGAGGTTTCAATTCTCATTTTCTGCAGTAAAACTATGATTCCGTGCGGTGTACAAGGCAAAAATGCTTTTTTACCAATAACAAGGTTTCCAACATTTACCGGATGAAAGCCGTCAACATCTTTTTCAGGCTTTATTGCAAGAAGTACTTTTTCTTCATTAATATGCTTTGGAAGAGGCAGCTGAACAAGGATTCCGTGAACAGAAGCATCTGCATTGAGCGAAGCAATCAGCTCTAAAAGCTCGGCTTCTGTTGTAGTTTCCGGCAGATGAACAGAACGGTCTACCATTCCAACTTCTGCAAGAGCCTTCTGTTTACCGGTAACATAGCTTACACTTGCAGGATTTTCTCCAACCAATATAACTGCAAGGCAAGGCGCAAGGCCTTTTTTCTTTAATTCTGCAACCTTAGCGGCAACATCAGCCCTAACATCAGCGGCAATCTGTTTTCCATCAATAATAACTGCGCTCATCATTCGCTCCTTTTTTTTCTAAGTGACACCTGTTTTCATCACTGTAACTTTACGGTTTCCCGATGTTTATTGAAACAAGACAGCAAAAACTGTATAGTAGAAAGATATTATAAAATAAAAAATGGAGCAATATGAAAAAACTTCTTTCAATTCTTCTTACACTCATAATCTTCACAGGAATTGCTTTTGCAGATGATAATGAGGGTGATGAATATATAGACGATTATATTTACGAACAAAATGGTGCCGGAGACCAGTTCTTAAAAATTGGGCTTGGTGTATACATACCATTAGATTTTGGTGGCAGTGTAAAAAAAGGAAACGGAACCCTTTATCCTGGTGGAGATGTAAATGCCGGCTACTACAAGTTTTTGAACAACTGGTTTGCACTTGGTTTTGAACTTACAGCCTCTTACAATGTTTCTGTGGGAAACAAAATTCTTGTAACACTTCCTCTCTGCTTTGGACTGCTTGCTCAGCCAAGTATTGGTAATTTTGAGTTTCCCTGCTATTTTACTGTAGGCATGGCTTACGAAACCTGGCAGAATATAGATAACTTTCCTTCTCTCTCGCTGGGTGCTTCTGCCGGAGTTTTCTACAGATTTACAGAGCCTTTCTCTATGGGAATTACCTGTAATTATAACTTTATTCAGCAATGGGTAAAGGGAGACAGCTCAAAGAACGCTAAAGGACAGTTTCTGGGCATAAACATTGGCGCCCGCTATCACTTCTAATCACACCGAAAAAAGGAATTATATGAAAAAGAATAGATTATTATTTATAACAGCTGCAATTCTGACTGCTTTTACTTTTACTTCCTGTTTTAATGCAGTCTTCTATAACATTCGCCAAGATGTTGAACCAGAACAATCTACTGTAAAGGGCGTAATCAATGCAATTTGCCGGTATACAATAAGTGGCGAAGAATATCTTTTTCTGGGAGCAAACGAAGGCCTCCGCTATAAGCTTGCAAAAACTGGAAATGTAAGAGACAGCAATAATTCTTCCTGGAAGGTTTATTCAGATTTGCCTTTTGAGCTGCATAAGTTTTCTTATTATAGTGGTGATGGAAAAGGCGAACATGTGGGACAGGCAATCTTAAAGGTTCTTGCAGATAAGGATACTCTTTATCTTGTTACGACTGATTATTCTCACGAATATATTGACGGTTATTCTTATCCAAATCATACCTACATCTGGGCTGCAAAGCTCACTGCTGAGGATGGCAAAATATCCGGCAGCTGGAAAGAAGTTAAGTTTGACACTGACATATTCCCCTATACTTACGAAGAAGTAAACAAAATAAGAATCTATTTTTCTCATTTTAATGTTTTTTCTACAAACTCTGTAAATCCTGCACACCGCCGGGTTTTTGTGCGTGGAAACAATAAAGGGGGAAAAGCTGGTGGAGACTGTTATTTTGAGCTTAAAGGACTTGATTCAGAAGGAAATCCTAATGCGGCTGAAGAAATAAAGCTTGCAAAAGTTGAAGGTTTTGAAAAAGATACCATTGCCACTATCAAAAATTCATCTGCAGCTTCTCCTGTTAACATTGATTCTGTAGCTTATTTTAATAATGACTATTACTTCTTCGACTCAATTGCAGTAACAACAAACGAAACTGCAGCAGCCGACCCTACAATTCTTTATTTTGCACGCTCAACAAGTTCCCGAAAAGATTCCGCAGAAGATTATCATCCTTCTACATCAGAACTGGCTTATCTTTATATAAAGGATGGAAATACAACTCTTGGAGAAACAAAAACTTCCTGCGGGGAAATAATTTCATCTCTTGCCGTTACAAAGGATTCTATTCTCATTGGACGTGGAGATTATTCAGTTGCAACTTCAAATGCAGGTGGTATTGTAAAAGCAAAGCTTACGGATGGCATTCCTGCTACAACTCTTACTTCTTTTGGAACAAATGCTTCTGTTCAGCTTTCATACTCATATCAGATTCTTACACTGCTCGCAGTTGATCCTGAAAAGGAAGAAGAAGAAAATATTATTTATTCTTCAATTACATTTAAGGGTACAGGTTCTTCGGCAGGAACTTCTTTTGACAACATTGGCTTATGGGCTTACTACCCTGACAGAGGAAACTGGAACTGCGAATAACGGAGCAGGAACAATAAACAAGCGAGGCTTAATCTAAAAGATGGAAGACAGTTTATTCCAACAGGCAAAGAACTCAACAGAACCTCTTGCCGCCAGAATGAGGCCCCGCAACCTTGATGAATATATAGGTCAGGACCACATTGTTGGAAAAGGCCGACTTTTACGCCGTGCCATTGCCGCAGACCAGATAACTTCGATTATTTTTTATGGTCCGCCGGGTTCCGGTAAAACAACACTCGCAAAGGTTATTGCAAATCACACACGTTCCCATTTTATCACCCTGAACGCTGTACTTGCGGGTGTTAAAGAAATAAGGGATGCAATTAAACAGGCGGAAGATTACAATACGCTTTATAACCGCCGTACAATTCTTTTTGTAGATGAAGTTCACCGCTGGAATAAATCGCAGCAGGATGCACTTTTACCGTGGGTAGAAAACGGCACAATTATTCTTATTGGCGCAACTACCGAGAATCCTTTTTTTGAAGTAAACAAGGCTCTTGTTTCACGCTCACGTGTTTTCCAGCTTAAACCGCTCACAAGCGATGATTTAAAAAAAGCCGCAGAACAGGCACTCACAGATGTTGAACGCGGTTACGGTCACTGGAAAATTGAGTTTGAAGAAGGTGCCCTGGAACATCTTATTGAAACCGCCAACGGAGATGCCCGTTCCCTTTTGAACGCACTTGAACTAGCAGTGGAAACCACCCCCGAAAAATGGGACCCAATGGCTCAACCACCTGTGCCTGCTTACGGCTCAAAAATCTACATCTCCAAAGAAGCCGCAGAAGAATCTATTCAAAAAAAGGTTGTCCTTTACGACCGCGACGGCGACTATCACTACGATATTATAAGTGCTTTTATAAAATCTCTGCGTGGAAGAGACCCAGATGCTGCCTGCTACTGGCTTGCAAGAATGGTTGCCGCCGGAGAAGACCCGCATTTTATTTTACGGCGAATGCTTATTTCTGCCTGTGAAGATACAGGACTTGCCGACCCGAATGCAATTGCAGTTGTAAATGCCTGTGCAGAAGCTTATGACCGTGTTGGTATGCCCGAAGGCCGCTACTTTTTAGCACATGCAGCACTTTATCTTTCTACTGCACCTAAATCAAACAGCTCTATGGCCTTTTTCGATGCACTTTCAGCAATAGAAAAAGAAGATGCCGAGGTTCCAAATCACCTTAAAGATTCCAGCCGCGATGCAGAAGGCTTTGGCCATGGAGCAGGCTATCTTTATCCTCATGCTTACAGAGACCACTGGATTGCACAGCAATATCTGCCGGACACCCTTATGGGAAGAGTTTTCTACACTCCAAGCACACAGGGCTACGAAGGTACAATCCGTGATGAAGTACTTTCCCGCCGCGAAGTTCAGATTGCTTCTATTCTGGATAAAGCTCAAAGCTCCGAACAGTATACTTCAGAAGAGCTTGCAACCTCGCCGGAAACTACAGGCTCACGCAATGTTTACACTGCCCTTCCAAAAAGCACAGATCCTTCGGAGTTCGGTGAAAATCCAATTTCGGAATGGTGGATAAACGAGCATTTTAAGAGTGGCACAACAAAAACCGAAGAAAGCCTTACATTCAGTCCTAAAGATAATGCAAAGGAGCTTGCGCTAAACCGTGCCGACCGTTTCTGGCAGCAGAGGCTTGATTCAAACAGGGCAGAAATCCTTTTAAACATAAGAAACACAATGACTTCCATGGCACAGCTTGCACGCCATCACCGCTGCCTTGTCTGGAATGCCGACAGCGGACTTTTGCTCTGGGAAATTGCAAGAAAAACTCCGGAAGGTGTAACCTGCGGTGTATGTAAAACAGAAAAAGGCATGCAGATTCTTGAGCAGTACGGCAGAACACTTGGAAGCCTTGACCGCCCAATCTTAAAAGCACGCGGACAATCCATTTCTACAGATTTCTTAACTCCAAAGGATTTTTATAATCTTATTCTTGATTTCCAATACAGCGGTACAGTTTTTGACAGAATCTTCTTTACCGACCCGTTTTCTTCTGAACCTGCAATTATAGCTCTTGCAGAATCTCTCCAGGGAATCCTTTCTCCAAAGCCGGATGAAGATGAAAATGTTACCATTGAAAGTCCGCTTGCAGAAGGCTTTAAGATTATTATTTCGCAAAAGATTCCATGCCATGGTCAGCACATAAGCGAGCTTGTCCGAAAACAGATTCTTACACCGCAATCACTTGAACCGTTTAGAAGCATTCTTGATAAAATGGAAGAAGCTGAGCAGGAGTTCTTTGGCGACCGCGAAAATCCTCTTTTCTCCTGGGACGGACTTTTTATTGCAAACATGTTCCGAAAGAAGGATTTTGCCGTAAAGGTTGCTTCACAGGAAATTAAAGAAAAACGAAGAATTACACCGGGCGAAATTGAAAAATGGTTCTCTTCTGAAAGTTCTGCTTACGGTTCAAAGATTTACCAGGCACTCGGCGGAACAGATTTACAGAAAATTGTAAACCTGCTGCTTGCCGCCTGTAATGAGACTGTATTCGAGTGGAAGAGTGAAATAAGCTTCCTTACCATTACAAAAGCTAGCGAAAGCGTCAACTGAATCAGTGCCACAAGTTTTGCATAGCAAAACTTGAAGCGAACCATGAAATAGTTAGCGGTCTAGAAAAAACTTACAGGTTCGCTATCGCTATTTGATTGCGTCGATATTTGCACGGCCGCCTGGAACGAAAGGAAGAACTGATTCTTCGGAATCGATTGTAAGCTTTACAAAGCACGGCTTGTTCTTTCGTTTCGGATCAAAGGCTTTTTTGTACCATTCATCATCATTATCAGCATCTACAGCTTCAATTCCAAAACCTTCAGCAATTTTAAGGAAGTCAGGAACATAATCAAAAACCGAAGCACTGTAATTTTTGTCAAAAAGAAACTTCTGCTGCTGGTAAACCATACCAAGAGTACCGTTCTGCAAAACTATAACTGTAACAGGAAGATTCAGCTCAGAAAGAGTTGCAAGCTCCTGAAGATTCATCATAATTGAACCGTCGCCGCTTATACAGACAATTCTGCTGTCCGGTTTTGCAAGGCTCGCACCAATTGCAGCAGGAAGACCAAAGCCCATTGTACCAAGGCTGCCCGAAGTAAGGAAAGTGCGCGGCTTTTCTACAGGATAGTACTGAGCTGCCCACATCTGGTGCTGTCCAACATCAGTAGTAACTATAAGCTTATCAGCCTTTACACCAGCCTTTTGTGCAAGCTCCGGTAAACGTGCAATCATTTCGCGTGGATTCTTGAGCTTTTCGTTTTTCGGGCGACCAAGCGTTACAGAATCATTTTTGTTTTTAATATCGTGAAGCTTTGAAAGCCAGGTTTTGTCAGCAATAACCTTCTTTTCTTTTATCAACTCTGCAAGAGCCGGAAGAACAGATTCAACATCGGCAACAATAGAAATTGAGCTTTCAAGGATTTTATCAATTTCAGCTGCATCAATATCAATATGGATAATTTTTGCATTCGGGCAGAACTGCTTTACCAGACCGGTTGCCCTGTCATCAAAACGAACACCGGCAGCAATAACTAAATCTGCATCGTGCATTGCAACGTTAGAAGCATAGCTTCCGTGCATACCAACCATACCGATAAAACATTCTGAGCTTTCCGGTATACAGCCAAGTCCCATAAGGCTTGTTACAACCGGGATTTTGTATGCATCTGTAAGCTTTTTAATTCCATCAGCTGCTTCTGGAGAATTACAGCCTCCACCGCAGAAAAGAACAGGCTTTTTGCTTGAAGCAAGTGCATCACTCATCATGCCAAGCTTTTGGGCAAACTCTTCTTTGTCTGCATGGAACTTTACGCTGCAGCCACTCAGGCAGGAAGCTTTACCTGACAAAAACTCTGCGGCTTTTTTTGCGGCAGCTTCAAGCTGGGCTTTTGTTATATCAATTTCTTTGAACTGAACATCGCGTGGAACATCAATAAGAACAGGTCCCGGACGCCCAGAAACAGAAACTTCAAAAGCCTTGTGAATTGCTTCAATCAGTTCTGCTGTATTTTTTACGAGAATTGAATGCTTTGTGATTGGAAAGGAAAGGCCAAAGGTATCTGCTTCCTGAAAGGCGTCGGTACCAATCTGTGTTGTATTAACCTGACCTGTAATTGCAATAACTGGAACTGAATCCATGCGGGCATCTGCAATTGAAGTAAGAAGATTCATTGCGCCCGGGCCGCTTGTTGCCATACAAACAGCCGGTTTTCCAGTTGTGCGTGCAATTCCCTGTGCTATAAAACCTGCAGCCTGTTCGTGTCGTACCAGAATGTGTTTGATTGAAGAGCGGTTAAGCTCATTGTAAAGCGGAAGAATCATTCCACCAGGAATCCCAGC